>Ga0206951_1164_pt1 | contig 14243 bp, 14 predicted proteins | sample Alteio_BWOrgHeat_38_FD_152974 | JGI IMG/M metagenome (GOLD analysis project Ga0206951, IMG submission 152974) | Enriched cells from forest soil in Barre Woods Harvard Forest LTER site, Petersham, Massachusetts, United States -... | ecosystem: Environmental > Terrestrial > Soil > Temperate forest >... | reverse complement strand
AATCTTATCAACCCCAAATTTTTTTGGCGACTTTTTTGGCGGATCGAGTGGTTCGACCGGGCCTTGATACATCAAAAAGGTCGGGCTATGAGCCGACGACATCGGCAGGGTCACCATTTTCGTAAGGGTGCCTGGTTGCTGCCGGACAAGAAGAGTGTGGGCAATTATCAGTGCGGCGATCATCAGTGTTCTTCGGCTTCTAAGAATCGTTCAGCATCAATGGCAGCCATGCATCCGGTTCCAGCCGCTGTGACCGCCTGGCGGTACTCGCAGTCGGCAACGTCTCCCGCGGCAAACACGCCCGGAATGTTTGTCTTCGTGGTCCCCGGCAGAGTACGTATGTAGCCAACCGAGTCCATATCAATGACGCCTTTAAATAAGTCGGAGTTCGGCTGATGGCCAATTGCAACAAAAACTCCACCAATCGGCATCTCCCGTTTAGCGCCGCTCACGGTATCGACCAGCCGAACGCCGGTCACTCGCTTGGGTTGTCCCTCTCCGAGGATTTCGTCGATTGTCGTATTGTATAGAACTTCGACCTTCGGATTCGCGAGTACCCGATCCTGCATGATCTTGCTGGCCCTAAATTCGTGCCGGCGGTGAACCAGAAAAACCTTGCTGGCATGGCGAGTCAGATAGTTCGCCTCTTCCATCGCAGTGTCGCCGCCGCCTACCACAATGACCTCCTTATTTCTGAAAAAGAAACCGTCGCACGTAGCACATGCGCTTACCCCGAACCCACCAAATACGATCTCAGATTCCAGACCCAGCCATTTGGCGCTAGCACCGGTTGAGATGATCAGCGCATGGCACTGGTACATCTCATTTTCCACGTAAACCTTGAATGGCCGTTCCGTAAGGTCGACGTGGGTGATTTGCTCGTCTCGGATGTCAACGCCAAATCGCAGCACCTGCTTTCGAAACAGATCCATCATTTCAGGGCCCATGATTCCATCTGGATAGCCAGGGTAATTCTCGACGTCGGTCGTGATCATGAGTTGCCCTCCGGGTTGGAGGCCAGCAAACATTAGGGGTTTTAAGTCCGCTCGGGCAGTATAGAGGGCGGCCGTATATCCGGCTGGACCCGAACCAACGATGATGACGTTATGAACCATGGAGTTAATCGTGAAGTGCAGATTTTACCTACGGGACCGTCACGGAAAAAGGTAGCACAGGTTAAGCGACCCAATGCATCAAAATCACTCCGCCGTACGTCATTAACCGGGAAACCATGGCAGACAACGAATCTGAGAAACCGGCAAAACCCCTAAGCATCTACGACGTCCTCGCGATACTGATCGAGCAGATTTCGTCTGTGTCGTGGCAGAAACTTGGGCTCCAGCCGGATCCTATGACCGGAAAGATCGAATTCGATCTCGTTGAGGCAAAAGTGTCGATCGATGTGACCGCAAGTCTAGTCCAGCATCTAGAATCGCAACTTGATGAAGAGGATCGAAGAAGACTGCACAGCCTTGTGAGGGATCTTCGGATCAACTATGTCCAAAAGAGTCAGGCGGGCTCCTCGTGAGCCGAGCGCTGCTGACTCGGAAAACTCAATATGGCGTCGCTGATTTCGAAGTCGCCAAAACATATGTTTTACAGCGTCAGGTTGAATTGAATGAATTCACGGATCGGTACGAAGATCTTGTCGAAGTCCTGTGCAGCGCGGCGCAGTTCGGACCATCTCCGAAGTTAGATGCGGTGTATACGGATTTAAGGCGAATTTACGATGTGCAATACGCGAGCCTTAGGCCGTTTCTGATTTCATATCTCGAATTTGTGCCAAACGATGAGCAAGGTGGTCTAAAGTTATGTGGGAGGCCGCTTGATGCATTTGAGGCGATCGTCGCCGCAACCGACCTTCACGAGTTAATCAGGCAGGATGATGGCAGTATGATTTCCCGCATAAACCGAACTCGCGAAGCTCTTGCCCGGTATGGCGAACATCTGCGCTTGCTAGCGGCGCGAATGGTATGAAGCGTAGTTTTCAAGGCGCCGATTTTGATCGGCTTGCATATTTCTGGAACGAGTGTTCGCCAGAAAAATACTGGATCGACGGGGAGCAACTTCGACTCAACACTGTCGATTCGCCGGCATTTGATTGGGGAGCCTCATGCATTCAAGAGGCAGACGGCGAAATACTCGGCTTTGTTTCGGTAAAGAAGGCGGCGGATATGCTTTACAGGGGCCCAGACAAGGACGTTGCCCATCTTTCGATGATTGCGTACTGCGAATCGCAGTACGGAGTCGATCTTATGACGGATGTCAAGCTCCTTTTGTCGAATCGCGGATGTTCCAAGCTGCAATTTGGACAGGACACAAGGCATTTCTTCCCGGGCTGTCCAACTGACTTTCCAACCTTGAGCAGCTTCTTGACCGTCGAAGGGTTCATCAAAGGTGGCGAGGCGGTTGATTTGGAACGAAATTTGATGGACTACTCGAATCGGTTTCCCGCCCTAGAGGGCGATGAGCTTCGAGTATTGGGAGAGAAAGACATCCCAAAGCTTGTTGAGTTTTTTGATCGCGAATTTCCTGGACGTTGGAAATACGACACGATGAAGAAAGTCGAGATTGAGGGACCGGCATGCGTGTTCGGACTGCTGCACGGCTCGCGGGTCGATGGCTTTGCGCTTATCCAAGATTGGACGAATAAGGCGCCAATCGGCGGCGGCGTATGGCACAAGAACCTCGGAAAGAATTGGGGCGCACTCGGCGCCATTGGTGTTGCGAAGGACCTACGAGGAAAAGGGAGCGGCAACGCGCTACTAGGAGCAGCCCTTGAGCACCAACGTGACAAAGGAGTCGATCGATGCATCATCGATTGGACGGGACTTGTCGACTTCTACGGGAAGCACGGCTTCGTTACGACGCGACAATATTCGTCCATGAGCCTTGCGCTTGAAGGGTAGCGTTGGAGCGTTCAAGCGTTGGAGCGTTGGAGCGTTGGAGCGTTGGAGCGTTGGAGCGTTGGAGCGTTGGAGCGTTGGAGCGCAATAATATAGGACCTATAGGACTTATAAGTCCTATAGGTCCTATATTATTGCGCTCCATTCAAGGCTTCGCAGTTGGCTTCACTTTCGGTCCCGTCGGTGCGTTTAGCCGACCGAAGAGGCCGTGGCTTTCGCTCACCGGGCCGGAACTGAAGTAGAGGGAAGTTGAGTCACCCGCGCTTCCGCCGTTGCCGAACATGAGTCCCCAGAGACCGTCAATGACGATTGGAAGCTTGCTCGGACCCGCAAGGGTTCCAACATAGGCTGCGGTCGCGGGGTTGAAAACATTAATCTTCCCATCGCCAAAGTTGCCGACCAGAAGCATACCGGCTGCCGCTCCGAAGGATGCAGGAGCTACCGTCATTCCCCATGGAGAGTTCAGGTTGCCTTTGCTGGCGATGCGGCCCATGAGATTGCCATTGGTATCGAACTGGTCGATATATCCATTGCCTGGCCCCTTGTCATCGTCATGCTTTGCTGAGTCTTGCTTGGCGTAAGTTACGAATAACGATCCGTTGATGTTCTGGATGCCGAAAGGTGCGAATCCGGTCGGAATCGTGGGATCATTGAACGTCCCCGATAAAGACGCTAGGGCGAAGTTTTTATCGAACACGTCGATTTTGGCATTAGCAAAATCGGTCGCGTAAATAAAGTTCCCCGAGGCGTTCGAGGCAATTGCCAACCCTTTAAAGACTGCGCCAGAACCGGAAAAATCAACTGGCGCCTCAGCGGATCCCGCGCTCACGGTTGGGTTCCAACCGTCAATCCATCCCGACTCCGAAGAAAATATAAACAGTGCGGGTGCCGTGGTCGTTCCGTTAGTGACCTGGAAGTCGGACGTACTATTGAAAACCTGACCGGTAGGAGTTCCGAATGGAATCGTAATCCCTGCAGGCGCATCGTTTGTGATCGTTCCACCGACCTGCCCGCCCGTATATATCGTCGCTAGGTTAGAGTTGTTGTTCGCGATCCAAAACGGTCCCGCAGGAGAAAAAGCGATGCCCCAAGGATTAATCAGATTCGGATCGGTGAGAGTAGCCATTCCGGCTCTGTCAGCAATCAAATTCGTTTGTGTGAACCCAGGCAGGAGAACCACGCTGGGCGTTCCGGTTGAGGAGGAGGATCCACCACCACCACCGCAACCGAAGACGGCGAATACAGCCGCAAGTACACTTGCGCCTTTAAAGGCTCGATTGTTGAATTGAGACATTACGACTATCCAAACTGGCTTAGCACTCTTAATCTATCGTCGTACTTGACGATGCCTTGGCTTTTTTGTCGATTTGCGGTGAAGGTACTGCGCTTCGGGCCGCAATTGCCTTTGTAGAAGGGTGTTCCGTGAACCAACGTTGAGAATCGAAATGTTTCTCGCCTTTGCTGCACTGGCGACGAATATAGCTGCCATTGGTGTCAAGGTCCCAACTCTGAACGTTATCTTTCAGGCAGGTGTCCAAGATTTGGTCACGAATATGGCTAGAGAGGGTTGGATCCTCGACCGGCACCAGCACTTCGATACGTCGGTCCAAATTCCTTCGCATGACGTCAGCGCTTCCAATGTGGACGTCCGGCTTACCGCCGCCGCCAAAGTAATAAACGCGACTATGCTCCAGGTATCTGCCGACGATGCTCATGACGCGGATGTTTTCGCTCATCCCAGGAACTCCTGGTCTTAAACAGCAAATTCCTCGAACAATCAAGTCGATTCGAACGCCTGCCTTACTCGCCTCATAAAGCGACTCGATGATCTCGGGGTCGACCAGCGCGTTCAGTTTCCAAATGATGCGTCCGGGTTTCTCCTTCTTGTGAAGGGAGATTTCGTTTCGAATGCGCTGCAGAATTCCTTCCCGAAGGTTTACCGGCGCGACGAGGAGCTTGCGATATCGCGTCTGTTTGCTGAATCCCGTTAGGTAGTTGAACAACTCTGAGATGTCTTGGGTGATCGCTTCATCGCACGTAAACAGTCCGAGGTCCGTGTAGGCGCGCGCAGTGCCAGGATTGTAGTTCCCTGTTCCCACGTGAGCATACGACCTCATTTTGCTCTGATCTTTTCGCACGACCAGACAAAGCTTGCAGTGGGTCTTCATCTCGGGAATACCGTACGTGACGTGGACACCTGCCCGCTCCAAGGCTCTCGCCCAAACCAAATTGTTACTTTCGTCAAAGCGGGCTTTAAGTTCGACGACCGCAGCAACCTGCTTGCCGCCTTCTGCCGCATCCTGAAGGCTTTCGACAATTGGCGACTCGCTACCCATCCGGTAGAGGGTTTGCTTGATTCCCACAACATCCGTATCCGACGCGGCCGAGCCCACAAAAGCCTCAACCGATCGAAATCCGTCATAGGGATGATGGACAAGGAGGTCACGACTTGAAATCGCCTCAAAGAGGCCCGCGGCAGTCGAAAGCGGCTCTGCGACGAAAGGCAGATGAGATGGATACCTCAACGCCGGCTTGTCAATTTTAGCTAACTCAAGAAAAACTTCGAGCCCAAGGATGCCGTCGACGCTAAATACGTCCTCATCGTCCAATTTCAACATCGCCATCAGATGCTTTCGCACTTGCGCAGGCATCGTCGGGTTGTGCTGCAACATGACCGGATCACCGAACCTTCGCAGTTTTAGTGTTTCTTCGATCGTCGTGATGAGGTCGGCGGCTTCAAGTTCTCGGATTTCAATATCCGCGTCTCGAATAACTCGAAAGAAGTGTGCGCCTAAAACTTCGACACCCGGAAAAAGGGCGTGGATGTTGTGGGCCATAACCTCTTCAAGCAACACAAACTCGTGTTTACGCTTCCCGATCCGGACGAGCCGTGGAATGACGGTAGGAACTTTAACTCGGGCTAGACGAACATCGGATCCCTTGTCCGACAATTCGACTGCAAGGTTCAGACTACGGTTCGAGATGAACGGGACAACTGGCGCAGGATGAAGTATCAGCGGGGTGCAAAGCGGAAACACTTCGCGCTCGAAGTAACCCCGCAACTCCTTCTGCTGCTTTTCGGTCAGTTCTTCATACTTCCTCAGATGAATTCCAACCCGTTCTAAGTGAGGCTTTATCTGTTCTTGGTAGACCGTCGCACATCGACGTCGCAGGGGTTCGGCTACCTCGGATATTGCGATCAGTTGCTCGTTGGGGCTCAAGCCATCGGGTGATGTCTCCAGAACTCCGCTTTCAAACTGCTCAATCAGCCCACTGACTCGGACCATGTAGAATTCGTCAAGGTTCGATTCGAATATCGCGAGAAACTTGAGACGCTCCAAAAGCGGGTTATGGGTGTTAGCGGCCTCTTCTAGGACACGTCGATTGAATTGCAACCAACTCAGCTCGCGATTTAGGTAACGACTTGATGCGAGGTCGACAGGGGGCTTTACACGAGACACGACTTTATTTTTCCTGCGGCCATCTCTAGGATAGCCCCTTCTCGTATTCCAAATTCGCTCACCGCCAGTTCCTTGAGACTAAACTTCCGCATGAGTGCTCGATACACCAAAGCACCCGGAAGCAACGTTCCGGCTCGCTTTTGTTTAACGCCAAACCGTGCGACGATTCGATCGATCGGCAGCCTTGTGCATGACCATGCCATATAGTCCAATTCTTCGAGAGCAATGACTTTCTCGCTATCTGGGTGCAACGCACGCCAGAGGCCACGGCCGACTCCGCCGCTCGCCACCGCGATCGTGGCGCTTGCACTCAATTCGCTCGACTTTAGAATGCCGTCGATATAATTGATGGCCGCGTTCAGCGCATATTCTGGGCACGGACTTCTTAGGCCAGATTCCGCGATGATGCGGCCCGTTCCCAACGGCAAGGATTCTTTTTGAACAAGCTTGTTATCTGAGACTCGGCCAATTTGAGCGCTCCCGCCGCCGACTTCGAACATCATTTCGACCCCGTAGTTCTTCGTGTCGAGAAGGACCCCCCGAAGGCTTAGTTCGGCCTCGCGTTGGGGCGAAATGACATCTACTCTGACTCCCGTCTCGACCATGATCTTCTTAAGGACGACCGCATGGTTGCGAGCGGAGCGCATTCCTTCTGTTGCAAACAAATAAAGACTCTCGGCTTGCTTGGCGGACGCCATCGTCCTGAATTCCTTAACCGCCTGGACGAGCTGAAGGATGGTTTCTTTCGGAATCTCTCCAGATCTTGCGACGACTTCGCCGAGAGGTATCCACTCGTTGAAATTGTCGATGCGCATGACAAGTTGGCCATCGGTCGCCGCAACTAATAGGTGAGCTGTGTTGCTGCCAATGTCAGCCGCAGCGAGAATTCGCGTCATGAATATCCTAGTATGGAAGGATTACGAACGAACTGGCTCAAATTGGAACTGATTCAAAAACCTGAGGTCGTTTTCTAGGAATTGGCGGAGGTCGTCAACCCCATATGCCATCATCGGTATCCGCTCTACTCCGAGACCGAATGCGAATCCTGAGTAGCGCTCCGAGTCGATGCCGTAGCTTTCCAAAATGTTTGGATGGATCATTCCGGCGCCTCCTAGTTCGACCCACTTCCCGTTAAATAGTTTTGGCGTGGAAATCGCATAATCGACGCCTGGTTCGACGAACGGGAAGAAATCAGGGCGAAACCTTACTTTCGCTTCATCGCCAAACATTGCCCTTGCAAAAACTCCAAGCGTCCCTTTAAGGTGCGCCATGGAGAGACTCTCGTCGATCATAAAACAATCAACCTGGTGGAACGTGTGCCCGTGGGTCCGATCGACCGCTTCATTCCGAAAGCATCGACCGACGGTAAATGCTCGCAATGGGGGCGCGGTTGACTCAAACACGCGGCCCTGCAACGCCGTACATTGCGTTCGCAACAGGTGCGAATCATCGATATAGAACGTGTCCTGATCGTCCATGGCCGGGTGATCCGGCGGATAGTTCAGCGCAGCGAAATTGTAGCGGAACTCTTCCAACTCTGGTGACTCCAGGTAAAGAAAGCCCATACCGCCAAGTACTCGTTTTATCTTATTAGTCGCTTGTTGGAGAATGTGTTCGCGCCCGATCCGGGGTCGCACCCCGGGCATGGTCACATCGATCCGTTCGGATTCAAATTGAGCCTTCTGTTCGATTGCCTTCAATTCTGCGCGCCGGATCTCTATCGCCTGTTCGGCGCATGCCTTCGCAGCGTTTATGCTTTGACCAAACGAAGGTCTTTCGTCTTTTGACAAACTTCCCAACTGCTTCATCAAACCAGGAATCAAGCCACTCTTTCCTAGAAACTTTAGTTCAACTTCGCGCAACTCCGCAGACGTCGTAGCGTTGGCAGCCTCTTGTGCCGCAGCCGATTGAAGCGTTGTGGGGGTGTCCATTAAGATGGTTGTGCACCAAATCCAGCGGGGAAAGCAATAAGTACCTAATTCGCAAATATGCTGAGATCGGCGCAAGCAACACCTATTCGGATTTTGATTTACAAAATCTGTGTTACAGTTACCCGCATAAGTTCGCTTAATGATCGACTGCCGCACTTCGGTTTCGACGAATGAGTGAACAGAGAATTGACGTGCCGAACACACCGATTTACATTTGGATAGACGGACAATACGATCTGACGCGCTGGCTTTCGCTGTCCCGCCGAGGCGATGGGACTTGCGTCATGCACTTGTCAGACCTCTGCCATCCAGGGAAGCTCAGCCGATTGGCATCGGTGTCCTTCCCAATGGATTACTTGAAAACAGCGGTAGCGTACGGTTCTTTGCAAATTACTCTAGCCACTGGTTTTCTCCTTTTACGTAGAAGCGGAAGTTTGTTGCACCTCGAATTCAAAAGCCTCGAAGACCTTGCACCTATCAAGGCCGACATCCGGATTGAGGATCTCAACCTGCGAATCGACGCGCTTGAGAAGAGCTTCGATTCAGTCGCGGTTTTGGTCTAAACCAAGGCTTGCCAAGCGAAAAAACCTGAGTTCAATCCGCGGGTCTGACTACTAGTGTGTTCGCGGCAAGCTCACCTCTTTCAACTCTGCCTTCGCAACTCTCTACTCTGCCCTCGCAACTCTCGACTCTCCGCTCTTCCCCCGCCGGTAGACTGTGCCTCATGGTTACCGAGAGGCTCAGCCTGAACGGCGATTTGCTTGACGACAACACGCTCGGTAAGGTGCTAAACCTACTAGACCGCCATGGAGTTAGATTCAAAATCAGGCGATTTCGAGTCGGAGAGCAATCGTCGGAGCCGTCGTTGATTGAGCTGTTTCTGACCGCTCCCAACTTGACGACAATGCGTGAAGCGCTTGCCGAATGTAAGCAACACGGAGCGATCTTCGACATCGACGAAGTCGTGTTGGTCGAAGCAGATTGCGATGGAGTGCTTCCCGAGGATTTTCATTCGACAACCAATTTCACAACCCACATTCTGTTGGATGACCAATGGATTGAGGTCGAGAACCTTGAAATGGACTGCGGAATAAGGGTTTGGCAAGAGAGTGGCACTTGGAGGGCGGCAACGTGTGCGATGCACCATGTCCGGAAGGGGGATCGGCTGGTCGTCGGGTTTCAGGGAGTGAGGATCACCCCACTTGAGGAAGAGCAACGAGACGATGAAGAATTCCGCTTCATGAGCAATGATGTCAGCACTGAGCGCCCAAAGCGTCGAATGATCGGTCATGCCGCAGACGCGATCCGAAAAGCAAAAACCGAGGGAAAGAAGGTCTTATTTGTCGGGGGGCCGGCAATCGTCCACAGCGGAAGCGCTCCGCTGCTAGCGAATCTGGTGGAAGCGGGCTGGATAGATATCCTGTTCGCTGGAAATGCGCTCGCGGCCCACGACATCGAAGCGAATATGTTAGGGACCTCTCTAGGAGTGGATTTAAGAACTGGAGGCAGCGGTCCACACGGACACACCCACCACTTGAGGGCGATCAACCGGGTTCGTCGAGCAGGCTCGATCGCTAATGCGGTGGGCGCCGGATTGCTGACGGGCGGAGTAATGTTCACGTGCGTGAAAAAAGGCACCCCGTTCGTTTTGTGCGGCTCTATCCGAGACGACGGACCGCTTCCCGACGTAATCACCGACAACGTTGTGGCTCAGGACGCCATGAGAGCTCATATATCCGGAGTTGGAGTTTGTCTGATGGTCGCAACGACACTTCATAGCGTGGCAACCGGCAACATTCTCCCCGCATCCGTGAAGACATATTGCGTGGACAGCGATGCCGACACCGTCATCAAACTCACCGACCGCGGGACGCATCAAGCGATCGGATTAGTAACAGATTGCGAGTTTTTCTTAAACGAATTGGTGCGGGAACTCGGAATTGGGTCGGGGGTCGTGGGGCGAGGGTAGAGGGTTTAGCGCTTCGCGCCGGGACACGGGACACGCGCTACGGGACAGAACCGGAGTTACTTCGCTTAGTGGGTCAGAAGACAGGCGCAGAGGGGCAAGAATTGGGAATTGGGTTACGGCGAAGCCGTGTTGCCGGTCCCGACTCGTCGGGACGTTTTGCTCGGAGTGACCGGAGTGTTCTAGCAAATCGGTCAGGTAATAAAGAAGAGCGACTAAACGTCGCGCATGAACTTGCAAAGGCGGCCTGTTCAATAACCCCATCCCCCAAACCCCAGACCCTAAACCCTCGACCCTAAACAAACCGGTAATCTGATTGCGCAATGCAACACGCGGGATTCGACAAGCTGCACAGCCCTCAAGGGGCGATGCTTGTATGCATGTCTTTGCTTTTGTTGACCGCGATTATCATCGCAGGTTCTTTCCTGTTTCGTGCCGGGCAGCGCCGAGAAAGCGCCGCGCGAGCCGAACTGCGAAAAGCGCACGAAGAAGCAAAGAACTAATAAGCCTTCTTGGAAGTGGAGTGATGGAGTACCGGAGTGTTGCACGGAACCCGGAACGGCTGTAGTCGCGGGATGGTTTTTGCCCGCGTGGGGCCGTGGAAAGTAGAAGTAGCTTAGAAATCTATCATGCCGGAGCTGCGATCGGTGGGAATAATTCCGAGTTTCGAACCGATTGCTATTTGGATGCCTCTGCCCCGAAGGGGGAAAGCCCGAAGGCGCAGAAGCTTAGCTTCGATGATTGGTAACGGGATCGGCGATTGCCTCTACATTGGGGTCGTTTCGTAGCCTCGGCGCCTTGGCCCCGACCCCGGCCTCCAAGTCTGGAGCATACAAGGTTCAACCTATCGCAATTCTCAAAATAGAGGAAGTCTCCGCCTCGTACTCACTTCGTGACACAATGCACGAAGCAGTTATCGTTCGCTAGGAAGGCATGCCCCAGTCGTTTCGCATACCCATTTTGATGTATCACAAAGTTGAGCGTGTTGGCCGCCACTCGCCCGTCCCGGGCCACTATGTCAGTCCTGGGCTATTCAAAAATCAGATGAATGTGCTTTCTTCAATGGGATACTCCTCCGTGCCGCTGTCCAGTCTGTATCGCCCGGAAGAGAAGTTACCGCGCAAGCCGATTGTGATTACGTTTGACGACGGCTACTCAAATTTCCTGACCAATGCCCTGCCCATCCTCCAAACCCAGAAGTTCGTCTCAACCGTGTTTTTGGTGGCAAATCAGCTTGGTGGAACGAACGCGTGGGACTTCAAAGAGGGTGACATTCAAGAGAGACTCATGAATCTTCAACAGATTCAGATTGCAAAGATGGCCGGGACGGAGTTCGGCTCTCACACACTTGACCACGCGGATTTGACTGCTGTCACTGGCGATGAAGCTTGGAGGCAAATATCGGAGTCAAAGCACAAGCTTGAAGAAACTTTGGGGGTTCCGATCGAGAGTTTCTGCTATCCGTACGGAAGAAAGAGTCAGGAAGTAAGCCGGATGGTGGAGAGGGCCGGTTATCGAATGGCTTGTTCGACCGACAAAGGCCTCAATACGGAAGAAACGGATCGTTATGCACTTCGCAGAATCAATATTCGGCGGGACACGTCCGTTCCAGTGTTTGTGATGAAGCTGTTGAGAGGTCGCCGGAATGCCCGCTAAGAGGCATCTCAAGATCCTTCAGGTTTGTAGTGCCAGTGAAGCCATTTACGGCGCCGTTCAAAGCCTAATGACTCTCGCTCGGGCTCAGCGCGACTTTGGCCATTCCGTTGAATTCGTGACTTTTAAGGGCAAGAAGTTCGGAAGCCAAGTTCGTGAGGAAGGATTCGTCACCCATGAGGTACGCGTGCGAACGAAGATCGATCCATTGGCAATCCTCCACATGCGCCGACTCATCAAGCATGGCAAGTTCGACATCGTACACACCCACCTGTCGACGTCAAGTGTGAACGGCTGCCTTGCGGCGCGCGCGGCGGGTGTGCCATCAGTGGCAACTGTCCACGGTATGAGCAGCCGATTGTCGTTCGCGGCAGCCAACCACTTGATCACCGTTTCGGGAGAGATTAAGCGTCACCTCGTTGCCCAAGGTTCGAAGGAGGGTCAAGTCACCGTTGTGTATAACGGCTTTGACCTAGATTCGAGCGCTTTCCCCCACACTCCCAGTCCCGAAGCCTTCCCTACGCTCGGCACCGTGTCGCGTATCACACCCCTCAAGGGGATCGAAGACGCTATACGAGCATTGGACAAGCTGCGCCACGAATTCCCGGTCATTTCTTATCTTATCGTCGGAGACGGAGTCGGCATCGAGTCATGTAAGTCACTCGCCGCGAGCCTTGGGTTAGAAGATCGAGTCAAGTTTGTCGGCTATCGAAAGGACATTGAAAAGTACCTCGCTCAGATGGACCTCTTCGTCTTCCCTTCCCTCAAGGAAGGTATGGGGTTAGCGCTGGTTGAAGCGATGTCCATGGGTTTGGCAACCGTGGCCACAAATGTCGGAGGCATCCCCGAAGTCATAACCCCCGAATGCGGGATCTTAGTCGCGCCCAACGCCCCCGACCAAATCGCCGACGCGATTGCCGGCTTGTTGCGAGACCAGTCAAGACGAACAGAGATGGGGCGTCAATCTAAGTTGCGGGCTCAAAAAGTTTTCAGTGTGGAAGCGATGCTGAATGCCACGGACGCCGTTTACCGTCAGCTGCTGAAATAGATTCTCGAGGTCGGCGTAGACTGCCGCAACTACATCTGAACAAAACACATTCAGATGCACAAAACCGTGCGAATTTAACCGCAAAAACCACCTACTATTGCATGGTAATACCATTTGCTGTCTCGAACTTATCCTATAAGCCTTACTTATAAAGCTGCCCTTTTGAGAAACGTTCTGAGCCCCGCATTTATACGGTAATCGCCTCAAACGGACCTTGCAGAACGGGTTTCGGCTCACCTACAGTCCATCTCGTCGAACGGAAAGCCGAAGGCCAAGGATTGGCACAAGACCGGAAACTCAGCTGCGATTAAGCGGAAGTTCCGGGGATTTATCAGTGTGCGGAAGGAGATCCGTACCCGCCAGCCTTGGTTGAGGTTTTGTCTATGCGTAACTCACGTTCACCTATGCGTTCTCCCCGGAGGCGCACTCGATTTCTTACCGCCGTGATCGGCGGCATTCTCGTCTGCGGTTGTGGAGGCTCGGGCGGACCGTTGCCGGCTGGTCCAACGTCTACACTGCCGACGATCCCTCCTGTCACTCAGAGTCAGGGAACGGCCGCAACGGCTATCACACCTACAAGCACATCCCGGGTGCTCAACCAAACGAATAGGCCACGCGTTAGGCGGGGCGGAAACCATTGATCAAACCATAGCCCCCGCTCGAAAGAACGGGGGCAATTTTCATGAACCGATCCACCGCTAAACATTTTTACAGCGTCGCTCATAAGGAGATGATTCCTGGTCGTCGTTCGAAATGGATTGTCTACGCAATTTGATATCCAAGCAGTGGACAAAGGAGGTGAATTCGCTTGTTGTCTGAGTCACGCCCTTTCTTCATTTCGGGCGGAACGCTTCCGTCGAATTCCGAGAGCTACTTAGAACGGTCTGCCGACAAGGTCCTCATCAACTCGTTGATCGAGGGAAGGTACTGCTATGTTCTCAGCCTTCGTCAGATGGGAAAGTCTTCCCTGTCGCTCCAATTGATGGTCCGCCTTGAGAGGGCACACGTAAGAACCGTCTTCCTGGATCTCACCAGTGTCACTGCTTCCCTTCGTTTGGGAGGCATTCAGGAGATCCTCTTCCACTTCGTCTCCGCCGGACCCGGCTGGTTTAGAAAGGCTGATTGCAGCGGGAATTCTGACTCAATCCTCAGGCAAAGGGATCGAATTTCCTTGCGAACTGTACCGCCGCTTCCTGGCGCGCTGTGACTAAGCAACTCGCAGCCGAACCAGCAGGCCCGACTGATGTGGCCGACGAACCTAACGTGCCTTTGGTAAGC
>Ga0206951_1149_pt2 | contig 14291 bp, 15 predicted proteins | sample Alteio_BWOrgHeat_38_FD_152974 | JGI IMG/M metagenome (GOLD analysis project Ga0206951, IMG submission 152974) | Enriched cells from forest soil in Barre Woods Harvard Forest LTER site, Petersham, Massachusetts, United States -... | ecosystem: Environmental > Terrestrial > Soil > Temperate forest >... | reverse complement strand
CCCTCCCCCGAACGCTCGGGCGCCGGTGCGGGACTGTATGACATTGTCGTTTTCGACGGGATTCCGGAGCAGGCGGTTAAAGCACGAGGCGTACTGACATTTGGAGCCGTCGGACCGGCATCGCCTGTCGTTGAAACTGGCAACGCTTCGAAGCCGCGATTCATTTCCGAAGAAAAGAGGCCGCTTCTGGAGAGCGTTGACTTTCAACCGGTCTTCATCGACCATCAAACTTCTGTGAGGCCGAAATCAAACGGCGAAGTCCTTGCTCAATCCTCTGGTGGGCCCCTAGTTGTAACGTCTCAGGAACCGGCTAAACGCCAGATATATGTGGCGTTTGAACCGATGCAGTCTGATTTCCCTCTCCAGGTAGGGTTTCCGATTTTCATCGCGAATGCCCTTGATTACCTTGCAGGAGGGGTTACGGGAGCCGCTCTGTCGGTTAGAACTGGGCAGCCGTTTAGCTTGCCCAGTACTTCCGAAGCCAAGCTGACCACCCCATCCGGAGACGTGATCAACTTAAAGCCAACTGGGACCACCTTGGTTGTCCGCGAGACGTCGAAGGTTGGCGCATACAAGCTCCAAACCGAAGGCAAAACCCGAACCGTATACGCGACCCTTCGGAGTGACCGAGCCTCCAACATCATCCCTGAGAAAAACCTGGACCTAGGCGGCGGCCAAGTGAAGTCAAGCATCTCGCCGATGACTTTCGCCGATTTTTGGCGGCCGCTTGTGTTGGTCTGCTTACTCGTGCTTTGCGGCGAGTGGTGGCTTTTCGCGAGGAAGAGCTAGTGAGGTTTACGCATCCGCTTTACTTGCTGCTTCTTGCGCCGATTTTGGTGGGGCTGATACTCAGCTTTCGGCAAGTACACGGAATGGCCAGCGGCAGGAAGAAACTCGCTTTTGCGATCCGTCTTGTTCTGTTCGGCGCTCTTCTATTTGCGCTTGCTGGACCGGAAGCGAGACGTCCAAATCTCGGTGTCTGCACAATGTTTCTTGTGGACCGGTCCGATTCCATTAGCAATAAGGACCGTCAGAGCGCGGAGAGATTTATCCACGACGCGGTGCGGAGACTTGGTCCAAACGACGTCGCTGGCGTGATAGCTTTTGGCAAAGACGCATCGGTGGACGCGGTTCCCAACGGCAGGCGCGAAATAGGGGCGATTCTAAGTCAGGTCGATGGTTCTGCAACGGATATTGCAGGCGCAATCCGGCTCGCCACCGCGTCGTTCCCGGACGGAAAGGCAAGACGGATTGTGCTCCTGTCTGATGGAGATGAGACGTTGGGCGACCTATCTGAGGCAGCTCAGGTGGCGGCAAGCGACGGAATTCCAATTGACCACGTTCCTTTAGGTTTGGGTGAACGAGACGGGGAGGCATCGGTGGCGTCCGTAGAAGTTCCGTCCGAGATCCGAGTCGATCAGCCATTCGACATGAGGGTTCTTGTCGATTCGACGGTTCAGCAAAACGGGCAAATCGACATTGATCGAGACGGAGTCCTTGTCCAACAGCTCCCAGTTAAGCTTGCGTCCGGCCGCAGCTCGATAGTTGTTAGCGAGAAACTTTCAGACACTGGCTTCCATCGATTTCGGGCAACCCTTCACGCGGAGCGCGATTTAGACAACCGAAACAATGTTGGTCTCGGATTTGTTGCGGTTCGAGGCAAACCAAGAATTCTGATCCTGCAGCAAACACCGGCAAAAAGTGCCCTTGCTGATTCCTTGCGGAAAAATGGTCTCCAAGCCGACGTAGTGGGTTCGGCCGGCATTCCGACGAAAGCGGAGGACCTTCAAGTTTACGATGCTCTAATCCTGAACGACATAAACGCAGACACGTTTACTCCCGCACAGATGAAGCTGTTCCAAAGCGCGGTCCGAGATAGCGGGATCGGGCTCGCGATGATCGGAGGTGAAAACTCCTTTTTGCCGGGAGGCTATTACGGTACTCCGATTGCGGAAGCTCTTCCCGTCGATCTAAACATCCGTCAGCGCAAGACTTTTCCGAGCACTTCGGTCGCAATCATGATCGACGCATCCGGATCCATGGGAATGGAAGAAGACGGCATCATGAAGATCCGTTTGGCGGCCAAGGCGGCGGAAGAGACGGTCAAAATGATGTCGCCCCAGGATCGGGTTGGGGTCGCCGGCAGTACCGATGGGATCGAATTTGTGGCGCCAATGCAGCAGTTGACCGACAAAGCTGCCGTCATTTCCCAAATCGAGAAACTTTACGTAGGGGGCGGAGGCATTTACGCCCAGCCATCCATGGTCAAAGGTGAAGAGGTCTTGAATGCCGAGACGACGCAGGTCCGTCACTTTTTGCTGATGGCAGACGGCAACGACGTAGACACCCAAGAAGGTTGTCTTGCGATCGCCGCTCGCATGCGTGCAAACAAGATTACGACTTCCGTGGTTGCAATCGGGGACGGCAAAGATGTGGGATTCCTGAAGCAGCTTGCAGCGGTGGGCGGCGGTCGATTCTACTTGGCAGACAAGGCAAGTAAGTTGCCCGCGATTGTGACGCAAGACACCTCCGTCATCGCTCGCTCCGCGATTGAGGAGGGCGCGTTTATTCCCAAAATGGTCGCCGGCCAGGAGATTCTTAAAGGCATCGAGGACGTCGGCGTACCACCCCTATTGGCCTATTGTCTAACGGATTCGAGACCCCTTACTTCGGTTGGGATGCGGACGAATAAGGATGATCCTTTGCTTGCGACCTGGCAGTATGGCTTAGGAACATCGCTGGCATTCACATCGGACGCTCAGCCCAGATGGGCGGCAAGATGGGTTGGCTGGTCGGGTTTCGGAGCCTTCTGGTCTCAGGCCGCTCGCGCCATCTCGCGTCGGGCAACCCTAAATAACTATCAAGTTGCAGTCCACGAAGAGGGCGGTCGCGGAAAGGTTGAAGTCAAAGCGTTTGACAAGCTCGGGAATCCGCTAACTGCGACGAACGCGACTGTCCGGGTCGCGTTGCCGAACGGCACGTTTAAGGAGTTGAATCTAGAGGAACAAGCTCCTGGCGCCTTCACAGGGAGCTTCGAAGCGAGCGGGATTGGAACCTATATTGTGACGGTTGCAGAGCCAGACCCCGCAGGCGGCACCCGCTCAGCCGCAACCGGTTTCTCGGTACCCTACCCTCCCGAATACCGAACTTATCGAGCGAACCAACCGCTGCTTGACAGGGCAAGCAAAGTAACCGGTGGGTTGGGAATATTGACACCGATTCAGGCACTACGCGCCGTTCCCAATCCCGGAGCCTCCATTACGGAATTGTGGCCGGCTCTGTTGATGTTCGCCGCGATTCTACTCCCGTTCGACGTCGGTGTCCGCCGCCTCGCACTGCCGATGGGTGAGTTGTTCGCCAAGGCTTTGGCGCGATTGCGAAGGCAACGAATCGCACAAACGGGAGCCCAGCAAGTGGTCGTTGGCCGACTGCAGCAAGCCAAACAGCGAGCCCATCAGGAAGGTTCGTCGGAGTCGGCCACCCCAATTATCATCCGGCCCAATGAGCCAACCGCGCCCCGCGAAGGCAAAGCACCATCCGCAAGTCCAGGTGTTTCAACCGCCCAGAGTCTATTAGACGCGAAGCGCAAGCGTGAGAAGTAACTGAATGGTTCATGCGGGCTCCGTGTCCGGCACGATGAGTATCTCGCTGCCCGGCGCGAGCACTTGATTAAGAACTATTGCGAGTCGCCCGGCGAGAGGTGCAATGAAGTCAGATTCTGTCAGGCGCGGGCAAAGCGTTATCAGGCTGATGACTTTCTTTGCCATATTCTGCTGATGGCGAATGTTCTTGTCAGTTGTGATCAACGCGACGAAACCAGCCTCCTCGGCTGCGGCAAGTAATTTGCGATTACTCAGTTCGTGCCAGCCGAGCGCACGCGCATGCACCGCTTCATGACCGGTAATCAGTCTGGCGAAACGCACATCCACGCAATTATCAAGTAGAACACGTATCTAGGCGACCAGGTCGAGCCCAAAAATATGGCGCGATTGGTTTTGTTCCCACTTAAGCACAGCCTCTGCCTGATCTTTTGTTACGTCGGGGAAACCTTCAAGGAAGTAGTCGATGGTGTGATTACAAATAAGAGTGTCCAGCAACGCTTGCACTGGAACGCGTGTACCCTTAAATCGTACACTGCCGCCTAGAGTATCGTTCGTGCTAACGAGGACACCTTCTAATTCTTTTGGAATGGTCACGGCTGTTGTCTCCTTCATGATCAAATTGACGTCTAGACTGATTGTAGCGTTTCCACTGGCGTCTCGTGGATTCTTCAATCAATGATCACAATACAGGTCGAGACCGTAATTGAGGCGCCAATTGAGAAGTGTTTCGATTTGGCTCGCAGCCTCTCGACGCATGTTGCGACTACGGGCAGTAGTCGTGAGCGGATTGTCAGCCGGCACGGTCGAGACCTCCTTGAGCTTGGAGACGAAGTGACGTTCGAAGCCTTTCATCTTGGTGTTCGTCAACGTTTAGCAAGCCGGATCGTCGAATTTGAGCGCCCTGCGTTCTTCGTCGACCAAATGCTGAAGGGTGCATTTCGGTTTTTGCGTCACCTCCATGAGTTCGAGGAGATGCCAGAAGGAAGCACTAAAATGGTGGACACTCTAGATTTTGAGTCGCCGTTTGGGCCGATTGGATGGGTTGTGGATCGAATCTTTTTGCGCCGTTACATGACGCGATTCATCCGCCGACGAGGGAACGCGTTAAAAAAAGTCGCAGAGCATCTGAAGCCGTTCCGCACGGAGTAAGCTCCAGCGAAACATGGCAGAGAAGCTGAATTGGGGAATTTTGGCGACGGGCGGTATCGCTCGACAGTTCGCCGCTGGGTTGAAGGTATCGAAGACAGGCACTCTCGTCGCGGTCGGGTCTCGCACGATTGAGAGCGCGACGAAGTTTACGGACACGTATGGTGGAAAGCCTTACGGAGCGTACGACGAGGTTCTAAGCGATCCGAACGTCGAGGCCGTCTACATCGCTTTGCCGCACCATATGCACTATGACTGGACCATTAAGTGCGCGGAGGCAGGAAAGGCGATCCTATGTGAAAAGCCGTTCACACTAAATGCGTTGGAAGCCAAACGGGCTTTGAACGAAGTGAAGAAGCACCATGTGTTCTTCATGGAAGCATTTATGTATCGGTGCCATCCGCAGACGCTGAAGCTAAAGGAACTGCTGGCTGAACAAGCTATCGGGGCCGTCAAAGTTGTCAATTCTGAATTTGGTTTCCAGGCTGGAAAAGAGTGGGAGAACTTCCGAACGGACGGCTCGGTTGGTGGCGGCGGGTTGATGGACGTGGGTACGTACTGCGTGTCTTTCACCCGAATGGTCGCGGGAACCGAGCCAGAATCTGCCCACTACTGTGCGTACATCGGCGAAAAGGGTTACGACGAAATCGGATCTGGCTGCTTAAAGTTTCCGGGGGAGTTCACCGCTAGTTTCGGCACCGGCGTCCATATCGGGTTAAAGAACGGAGCGTGGATTTATGGAACCGAGGGGATGATCCATGTCGAGAATCCATGGAAGGCAAGCGGAGGAAACCTCACGCTTTTCAAGCGGGGCGAAGAACCCCAATCGTGGGCGTTCAAGAGCACGAACGATGAACTTTACGCGATTGAAGCGGACACAGTTGCCGAGTTCTTGGAAGCTAAGGAATGCCCTTATATGACCCTTGAGGATACGGTTGGCAACATGCGAGCTTTGGATATGTTGCGGGCCAGTGCGGGACTCAAATTTGCGGCGGAGACATTGGCTTGAAGTTCGGAAAAGTCCCGTATTTCGACAAAGAGATTTCCAGAATCGTGTTTGGTGTGATGTCGCTTCCAACGAACGACAACGTCAAGGCCTTCGAGTTGCTAGATGAGTATCGGGCAGCCGGGGGCAATACGATTGACAACAGCTACATTTACGGTCCGGGCTTCGCAACCGTGCTTCGTGCGTACTACGAGAAGAGAGGTGAGGATGCCCTTATTCGTTTCGATAAAGGCAATCATCATTCGAGCCATAACGACGAAGGCCGCCGCGTAACCCAAGAAGCGCTTGACCATGATTTGAGGGGCAACTTAGAGCGCTGCGGAGTTTCCTATTCCGATTTTTACGTTTTGCACCGTGACGATCCACGCGTCCCGGTAGGCGACATAGTCCAATGGCTGAACGAACACTTGGCGGCAGGGCGTATCAAGGCATTTGGCGGCTCGAATTGGCATCACACTCGAATTGCAGATGCCAACGAATATGCTCAAGCCCACGGGCTCCAGGGGTTTTCAGTAAGCAGTCCAAATCTGTGCTTGGCGCTTGCTAACGAGCCGATGTGGTGGGAAGCCTATCAAGTGGATCGAGTCGGGCGAGATTGGTATCAACAGACAGGTTTTCCGCTTTTTGCGTGGTCCTCTGCGGGAGGCGGATTTTTCGCCGGCCTCGAAACCAGTGACGTTCGCCGCGTTTATCATAACGCGGAGAATTTTGAGCGCCTCGACAGGGCGCGAAGCCTAGCGGCCGAGAAAGGTCTGACCGCGCCCAAGATAGCGCTTGCATGGACTCTTAATCAGCCTTTAAATGTGTGGGCACTAACCGGAATGGATTCAGTGGATCAAATCCACCAAAATGTAGAAGCCCTAGATATCGTCCTTACGCCCGAAGAACTGGACTACCTAGAAAACGGGCTCATTAAACAATCCGTAGGGACTTAAATGTTCCGACTCCGAATGCCCTCACGCCGCAACACTGGAATAATCGAGCTTCTATCATGAAACCACTAGCTGTACAGGTCTACACACTTCGCGACGCAATGCAAAATGGCAACCATTTGGCCATCCTTCAAAAACTAGCCGACATCGGATACAAGGGTATCGAGGGACACGGCTATGGGATGTCGTTTGTTGAGTTTAGGAAAACGGTCGAGGATATGGGCATGAAAGTCTCCTCCTACTTTGGCGACGTGCCAACACCCGAGACCGTGAACCAGTTCATCGACAACGCGAAGGATTTGGGAGTTTCGGATACCGTCATCGGCTTCGGGACTCGCGAATACAAAACGGTCGAGGCGATCAAAGAGACAGCGGTCAGGATCAACGCGGTCGCTCCAACAATTCGCGCGGCCGGGCTCACTTTTAACCTTCACAACCATTATTGGGAGTTCGAAGTCGTTGATGGACGACTCGCGATCGAGTGGATGGTCGACGAATGTCCAGACGTGACCCTTGAGCTCGACACGTATTGGGCGACTAACTTTGGAGCGAACAAAGCTGCCGACATGGTCACCAAATTCCGGGACAAGGTGAAGTTGATGCACGTCAAGGATGGTCCGATGGTTAAGGACGAACCGATGACGGCGGCCGGCTCCGGGAAAGTCGACATAGCAGAAGCGATTCGGGCCGGTGATCCGAATTGGTTGATTCTTGAAATGGATTTTTGCGCCACCGACATGATGGACGCAGTCGAACAAAGCTACCGCTACCTCGTTGGCAACGGCCTCGCTGCCGGCAACAAACCGGTCTGACGGAAAGCGTTTAGCGTTGGAGCGTTCGAGGGCTAACCTACTTGGTTCAGCCGATATATAGGACCTATAGGACATATAGGTCTTATAGGTCCTATAAGTCCTATTCGGCCTATCTTTTGACCGTAAAGTCGATGCCCCCGTATGCATGCCCTCCAACGCTAAACGCTTTTACGCTTCACCCAATACCAAAATGCCGTAATACCGCAACGCCCTGATTCGGCTAGACTTCCATCTATGAATCGTGCGTTGTCACGCCGGACGTTGCTTGCTGGTTCGGCTAGCCTTGCTGTGGCCCCTTTGGCCCGAGCTTTCCCTGAAATTCTCATCCCTGGACCGGTGAAACCGGTTGTGATCTCCTCGTCCAATGGAAACGCCTTCAAGAATGGAGGAACGGAAACGTGTGTACAGCGGGCATTTCGGCTTATGACATCGGGTACAGATGTTTTGGACAGTCTTATCGAAGGTGTAAACATTCTGGAACTCGACCCTGAGGAGATCTCGGTCGGATACGGAGGATTGCCAAACGCAGACGGAGTGGTTCAACTCGATTCATGCTGCATGCACGGCCCAAGAAAATGGGCGGGAGGAGTTGCCGCACTGGAGGGTGTTAGAACCCCTTCTCGAGTGGCTCGAGAGGTGGCAAAACAAACCGATCATCATTTGCTCGTAGGCAAGGGAGCTCAAGAATTCGCGCACAACGTTGGCTTCACAATCGAGGACGACCTCAACACAGTGAAGTCTCGAAGACTCTGGCTGGAATGGAAGCGCCGAACCGACAAGGACCATTATCTCGATCCCAACCAGCGGGCGATTGGCGGGTTAGAGCACGCGCTTGCGATGGCGAGCGAAGGATTGATCGATCCTTTACACGTATATGGCACCATCAACTGCAACGGAATCAACGAGAAGGGCGAAATATGCGGCGTGACAACCACGAGCGGTCTGGCCTTCAAGATTCCAGGCCGTGTTGGCGATTCACCGATCCTTGGAGCTGGGCTATATGTCGACCAAGAAGTTGGGGCCGCTGGTTCTACGGGTCGAGGGGAAGCGAATCTCTACGGCCTCTGTTCCTTTGTCATTATCGAAGAACTAAGGCGCGGTAAGCACCCCAAAGACGCCGGAATGGAGGCCCTCAAAAGAGTTGCCAAGAACACTGTTGAAAAACGTCTCTTAAGTCCCTCGGGGCATCCCAACTTTGGCCTGCAGTTTTATATTTTGGATAGCAAGGGGCGACATGCCGGGGTGACTCTCAGCGGAGGAGCAGCGTACGCTGTGTGTGACGAGAACGGGGCCCACACCGAGCACTGCGAGGGCCTCTTTTGAGGCCTACCTAGCCACCGCTCGATCGCAGTCAAATCGTATGATCGTATCTGGGTCAGGCTTCGTCAACTGGCTTAGCCGGATCGTAATCGCGAATGCCGATTGCTCGACTCGGGCCTTCCCGCCTGTTATGACGGTTGCTTTCATGATCTTGGGACCGAAGGGTGGCAATCCGACGGTTTGTCCGTTGCTCGCGTTTAGACAGTGCAGATAAATCGACTTGCCTCGATAGGTCGTGCCGTATTCCCGGTCTACTGGCTGTAGTGGCCCACCGCGAGTTTCGTAAATGCTTTCACCATACTTCTTCAACCAAGCACCAACCTCTTGTATTCGATCGACATGCGATGGCGGAATCACACCATCCAAGTCTGGCCCAACATTTAGCAGCGTGTTTCCGTCACGAATCGATGCGTTTACTAGCGTCGTAACAATATCCTTGAAACTCATCAGTTTCTGGATGGAATTGAACCCCCAGGTGGTTTGGTTTAAGTTCAAACACTTCTCCCAGGGCCTTGATCGAATGGGACCGGTGATTTCGCTCCCACCTTCGTCGCAATCGAAGTCCCCTTCCCAACCAGACCGAGGGTTAACGACGATAATCGGGTCGGCTCGCCTAACCAATTTGTTCAAACTGATCGGGTCCCAAAGCCACGCTGCATCTGCGTCGCTGCCCATCATATTGAGCCACCCACCGTCGTACCAAAGGATGTCAATTGGCCCGTAGTTATGGGTGAGCTCTTTTACTTGCCCATAGCATTGGGCTTTTAGCAATTCGGCGCTGTCGCGCAGCTCGCGAGGCTTATAGTATCCGGGGACGCGCCAGTCCATAAGAGAATAATATAAACCGACCGGCATCCTCGCGCGATGACAGGCGTCTACGTACTCTTTCACAAAGTCTCGATGGGCCGCCATATCCACGCTTGTAAAATGGTCGATGCTTGATGGGCTGTTCCAAAGCGCAAAGCCGTCATGGTGTCTTGCGGTCAAAACCATGTACTTCATGCCAGAGCTCTGGGCAATTTGAACCCATTGGTTGGCGTTAAAATGTTGAGGATTAAACTGATCCCCAAGTTTTTTATATTCGCTGGCCGGGATTTGGGCGTCGTGCATATACCACTCACCCTTCGCCGGTATGGCGTATACACCCCAGTGGATGAACATGCCAAATTTGGCGTCGCGCCACCATTTGATCTGACGCTCAGATAGAGGGGGCAAACTAGCCGAACGAACCGGGCCGGAGCTTTGGCTGAGGACAAATACGAGAGGTAACAGCAATGAAATCAAAGCAATGGGTTAAGGTTTACCCTACAACTCCCCTTAGCGTTAGTGTGCTGAAGCGTTTGAGCGTTCGAGGGCAACCCCAAGCTATTCGCCAGGTTCATTTTTGGACTCAAGCTTCGAACGCCGGAACGCTTCCGAATGCCCTCGAACGCTTCAACGCTCAAACGCTGCAACGCTTGACTCAGCGCTTCGCCACCGCTTTCTGCAGGGGCAGCAGGCGCGATGCATTTTCCGTCCATTTGGCGGCTCCTCCGTGATCGTAGCCATATTTGCCGAATACGGTGCCATCAGCATTTAGGAATAAAATCGTCGGGAAGCCTTCGATCATCGAATGATACTTGCGCTCGATTCGCATGTTTTGGTCTGCCAGTTCTTTTGGCTGTTGCGTTTGGTGGGGAAAATCAAGTTCTAATAAAACAACGTTTTTCGCGGCCCACTTTTTGAACTCTGGCTTGTTGAATACTTCTTCGTGAAGTTTCATACACCAAGAACACCAGTCGCTTCCCGTGAAGTCGACCATGATTGGCTTACCGCTCTTCTTTGCAACTTTAACCGCTGCGTCGTACGAAGTCATCCACGGATCGGTCGACCCTAGGGCCGTGGCAAATATCGTAAGGGTCAACCCTGCGGCGAGGGCGAGTTTGATTAACTTAATCATGGATCGTGCCTATCAAATACGAACGAGATTTTAGCCGATAAAGTGCCCGAGAACAAAGCCAGGCCTCATGCAGCGAGTTTCGGTTCCGCGATGGATAGACTTCGGACATTGATGTTCAGTCCGAACAACATCCGGGCGCTTGCTTTCATCGCCATCGGATTCCCGGTCGAGTAAAACGTGGTCTTCCCCTCGTTTCCACTGAATTCTGGGAGATCGGATATCAGTTCGGACACAGTGAATACCGATGGATCGATGATCTCTGTATTCGGCAATGCTTCGCGGATGCTTGAAGCTACGAGCGGATAATGAGTATTTGCTAGGAGAAGTCCATCTACTTTTGCGAGTGGCTCCAGCATGTCTCGTACCGATTCCATGATTTCCGGCGTGTTCACTTGTCCGGATTCGATCAGATTGGCCAAGTCCTCCGACACTCGTTGAACAACCATGAATCGTTGTTTTCGCAGCGACCGCCCATAGGCACCGGACAGGATGGTTCGCCGTCCGCCGATAATCCCCACTTCCCGATACGACCGATGGCGCATGGCCCTCAGTGTGGGTTCTAACACACCAGTCACGTTTACGCCCGGGACTGCGATGGCGTCAAGAACGGTGCTGGCTGAATCGCACGCCATCACCACGCGAGGGATTCCCATCGCCCGGAATGTTAGAATAACTTGCTCGACGCGTTCCGTTAAGGCCTCTCGTGACAGGAGGTTGTATGCTCCTGCTCCCTGGTCGGCGACGTAAACGATGTCTAAGTCGGGGCGACCGGCCCGGAGCGCCTTATAAAGGCAAAGTCCTCCGACGCCCCAGTCACAAATACCAACGGTCATCAACAAAGCTGAACGACAAAACACGCTACTTGTTCGGAACAGGCGAGAATCAGCCATGAGAATTGCCAGATAATTAGGTACTTTGCCTTCAGATGGCCCAGGACCCTTAAAATCTTATGCGCTGAAACACCCGCCGCTCGCGTAAGATAAGAGTAGGAAAACGAGGAATGATAAATGGCAGTTGAGGAGCAGGTTTCAATTTCGGAGATCAGTCTAACGGAGCGTGCCGCGAGCGAACTCCAGTCAATGCTTGTCGACAACGACAAGTCGGATGCAGCTTTACGCGTGTGGGTCGCCGGTGGTGGCTGTTCCGGTCTCAGTTATGGCATGGCGCTTGACGAGAATCCGCCTGAAGAAGGGGACCGCGTCATGAGCGATAAAGGCGTCAAGATTTACGTTGACGAGCTTAGCCTGAGATACATGGTTGGAGCCGTTGTGGACTATGTAGACGACGTCCTCGGTGGCGGTTTTAAAGTCGACAACCCCAAGGCAGTGAAATCTTGCGGATGTGGCTCCTCCTTCTCAACCGAAGATGAGGCGATGCCCGGCCTCGACACCCGCGCCGGCGGCGGATGCGGCAGCTGCGGCTGCCACTAGTTCATTGTAAGCGTTAGAGCGTTGGAGCGTTAAGCGTTCAAAGGCGGTTGCTAGCTAGTAATCGACCTTGTACGCTTAACGCTGCAACGCTCATTGCCGTTCGATATGTTTGTCGGCGCTTTCGACGGCGACCTCGGGATGGGTGTCGAATAGGTCGATGACGCTTTGTAGGATGCTCTCGGCATGGGCTGAGTCATTGCTTACACACGCAACACCTATGATCGCGCTATTCCATAGGTCGTGATCGTCTACTTCCGCGGCCGATACCTTGAAGTCGCGCCTTGCGTGATCCAACAAACTTCGCAAAACCCGTCGCTTGTCCTTCAGCGAAAAAGCCCCATCCAAACGGAGCGAAAGTTCTAAGGTGCCAACGATCATAAGAAGAGATAACGGTATCAAGCGCGAAAGCGTTTAGCGTTAGAGCGTTCAAGGGCGATTACTAGCCCTCAACGGGGAGCTCGAACGCTTAACGCTGTAACGCTCATTTCCGCCATCACTTCATCTCCACCATCACTACGTGCTCCTTCTTTATCGAAGTTGTTGGCAGCTTCACGGTGACGACGTCGCCTTCTCCCGCAGCGGCGTCGGAGCGGAAGGGGATTTGAACCGCATTGTGTGGTTCGGTGGTGAATGTCGCCGGTTTGGCGTCGATCATTACCCGAGCCGCGGTCGCTCCCTTTGGCAGATGAAATCGTACGATCCAGTTCCGGTCGGGACGGATTCCGGTGTAGGCGCCCTTCGTAGCTCCGAACTTCACTCCCGCGTAGATTCCCGAAGTCGCGAGTTCCACTTGAGTTCGAGCGATCGATCCCTTGAGATAATCGTTTGAAATCCCATCGTCCTCGACCAGTTCTCGGCGGGTGTTACCTGGGGCAAGGGGGTAGACGTCGGCGGTGATCGGGTCCATCGGTTTCTCGCCCGTGTGCTGAAGATCGGGTCCTGTCAGCACGATGCCGCCCGACGCAACCCACATCGGAATCTGCGAAAGACTCGCAGTTGCGGTGACGGTGACTGGCCCAGAAATCGTTTTTCCAGTCCAGACGTCTTGCCAAATTCCCGGTGGAATCCATACCAACCGTTGCGATGCCGCCTGCACCCTGTCGGATGGAGCCAACCAGCCGACCGTGCAAAGCGCGCCTCCCGTCAACTGCATGTACTCAACGCGTAACGTATGCGTCGAGCCGGCTTCGAACTTCACCGACGCCTGGTTCGTAATGCTGTCTTCCGGCTTCCAGTCATCCACGACCAGATGATTGTCGATGTAGACACGGACTCCATCGTCATTCTTGGTGGTGATGCGGTAGGCACCGGACACCGGCACAGGGCCAAGAATGCCGGTCCATCTAACGGAAAAATTCTCCTGAGGAATTCCTGCTAGGGGCGCTTTGTCTCCCCAATCAAAGTCGATTTTGGCGTCTGTCCGTACCGCTTTGGGCTCACCCTGAAGGTTCGCGTTGTCAAAATATTCCGCTCGGAGCCCGGGCATACCCAGCGGCGTTCGCAACATCGTAGTCGGAATAGGCATCGGATCTCCGCCTAGGCCAGAAACGATTGGGGCAACCAGGATATCGTCTCCGAGCAAATATTGGTCGTTGTGCGCGGCTTCGGGAAAAGTGGGCCAATAGAGATCGCAGCGGCGCAAGATCGGAGTGCCGTCGTCGGTGGCGTGCTGGGCGGCGGAATAAATCGTTGGTAAGAGGCGGTAGCGGAGTTTGATGTAGTCGGAGACTATCTTTTCCGCCTCTGGACCAAAAGCCCACGGATGACGATCTTGTCCGCGCGTGCAATGGACTCTAGTAATCGGCGACAAGCATCCAAATTCCAGATACCTCACATAGAGCTCTGGCGACGGAGTCGGGCCAGTGTGACCGCCCAAATCCTCGTGCGTGTATGGTTGAAGCGCTAATATCCCTCGATCGACGCCGTTCTCCACTCCTCGCTTGAGGAATTCGAACTTTGAACCAGTGTCGCCTGTCCACATCATCGGATAACGATGGCCCGCCGGTTGGGGTGCATAGCGTTCAATCCCATTGTCGATCCCTTGAGCGTTCGTCATGATCCAGGGTCGCTGATTCGGGCGCGCACGTTCGGTAATGTCGTGGTA
>Ga0206951_1163_pt1 | contig 14397 bp, 15 predicted proteins | sample Alteio_BWOrgHeat_38_FD_152974 | JGI IMG/M metagenome (GOLD analysis project Ga0206951, IMG submission 152974) | Enriched cells from forest soil in Barre Woods Harvard Forest LTER site, Petersham, Massachusetts, United States -... | ecosystem: Environmental > Terrestrial > Soil > Temperate forest >... | reverse complement strand
GGTTATAAACACCATCAAGCAGGTCAACAAAAACTCCCATGGGCTTGGTCAGGTCGTAACGGCCGCTCATCCCAACGGTTTTGTTAAATAAATAAGGGTATTTAAAGGCAATATTTATGGCGTGGTAGGCCCCAAGGCTACAGCCCGCCGCAAATAATGGCGAGTTTGGATTGTTTTTTTGGGATAGGGTAATTACTTCGTTTAATATATACTGCTCGTATTGCAGGTGCCTGTTCAGCCGCTCGGTAGGATGCACCGAAAAGTTATAATAGCTCTCGTGGTCAACGCTGTCAACGCAGTAAACTTGCAGCCCGCCGTTTTCAATTTTATCATTTATGGCTTCAATTACACGCCAGTTCTCATAATCGTAAAAACGTGCGCCCCTTGTCGGGAAAAAAATAACACGGGCACCGGCATGTCCAAAAACCAGCAGTTCCATATTTTTTTGTAAACGCTCGCTAAACCATTTATGGTACTCTCTCTGCATCTCGAAGCCAAATCTAATCGGTAAGCATACCTATATCCGTTAATAAATTGTTAAACTACATTTAAACCTGATAAATATTTTAAAACTGCCGGTTTCCACAGTTCATAGCCTTTATTGCTCAGGTGCAGTCCGTCGGGTAAAAAAAGTTCGCGTTTCGGGTTGCCCGAGGCATCTATCATTGGGCTGTACAAATCGATATACTGCATATTGGCATGTTTAGCTATTTCGGTTGCCACCAGTTGGTTGGTATATTTTATACTGTTATTAATGGCCCAACGGGCAATGCTTGGTTTTATCGCGATATATGCAAGTGGTACGTCGGCAAACCTCTCCTTAAACTGCGCTATCAGTTGTTCAAAAAATATAAATATCTCCTCGGGGTGGCGGCCATCGCCAAGGTCGTTATCACCGGCATACAATACGATCTGTTTGGGCTTTAGCGAAAGGAATATCCTGTCGAAAAACCAAACGCATGCTGCCATTGTCGAACCGCCGAAACCAAGATTAGCGGGTTTATATGGCGCAAAGTCGGTATACAAATTTGCCCACATCCTGATGGATGAGCTGCCATAAAATATGGTTTCGGGTTCGTATTTGTATTTAAGGCGTTCTGCCTCCAGGCGTTTAACTTCGTCTTCGTACCAGGTCATTATCCGTTATATTTTGCTTTTAAATATAGCTGATTTATGTGGTTAAAATTTACCGGCCTCTATAAAGCTTAAAAACCGGTTTAACTTTTACCGGTATCAAAATATAAATTATTCGCTATCTTTAACCTAACTAATTGAATGTTAAACTTTAACCTTAATTCACAATCATGAACTGGAAAGTCCTTTTTCAACTCTCCTTATTCGGCCTGGTAATGGCTTTTGGCACGGTATCACTGATACCCGAAATGGCCGAATTCCCTTTTTGGATAGTAGTGTTCTGTATTTGCTCTTATTTTATCGTTAAAACATGTAACGGCAATTATTTTTTACATGGCTTTGTGTTAAGCCTGTTCAACAGTGTATGGATAATCATCGCCCACGTATTGTTTTATACAAGTTATGCAGCTCACCATCCGCAGGTGATGGCAATGTTCCAAAATGCGCCATTATCAACCCATCCGCGTATACGGATGATAATTACCGGGCCAATATTTGGTGCTATGTTTGGATTGTTACAAGGTTTATTCGCTTTTATTGCTTCAAAAATTGTTAAAAAGAGTATCATTGTCCAATAATTCATCGTCGGCTGCGTTTAAGCTTCGATTTTTGAATGATAACTTGATATTTATTTTGATTTAAAACAGTTTATGAAAAAAGTACTACCCGTAATTGCGTTTGTTTGTTTAGCCAATTTATTATTCGCCCAAACCGAAAAGATACCTTCCATTAAATATGGCGTTGAGGCAGGCCTGAACGAATCGTTGTTACAATCAAATATTGGCGGTACAACTTCATCATCCCTTTTAACCGGTTATAAGATCGGTGTGTTTGCCGAGTTTCATAACCAGCACAACATAACCATACAGCCGGCTTTGTATTTTACAACCAAGGGTGGCCATTATGATGTTTCACAATCATTTACATCGAACGGGGTTACCTTTAACGACAACGGTACCGAAAATATTAACCTTAAATACATCGAATTACCGATCAATATTTTGTTCCATATCGATGCCGGGACAGGTAAGATATTTTTAGGTGGCGGGCCCTACATAGGCTGGGGCATTTCGGGTACCGATAATTTAACAAACAACCAATCGTACAACGGTGCAAGCACATCAAGCAGCCAAAGCAACAGTATTGTATTTGGCAACACAGCAGGCGATTATAAAAACCCCGATTACGGCCTTAACGCAACCGGCGGCTTTACCTTAAAAAAAGGATGGATGTTCCGTTTAAACTGGGGCTTTGGTAAGGGTAACCTCAATACCAATGGCAGTGATGTAAGTAATGAAGTGGCAAGCCTCTCAGTAGGGTATGTATTTAAATAGTTTTGATACACTGTGATGAAAAAAGCCCTGTTGATACTATGCATAGTAAGTTCAGTTGTTTCATCGTTTGCCCAAAGTATTAAATTTGGTTTTAAAGGCGGTGTAAACCTGTCAAACCTTCAGGAAACAGAATCGGGCGCATCCAGTTCGGGCTCCATGGTTACCGGCTCACACATTGGTGTATTTGCCGATTTGGGTTTAGGCGCCTGGTCTATTCAACCTGCTGTTTTATATACTACAAAGGGAGGCCGTAATGATGTAGCCGGTACAATTACCACTAATGGCAGCACTTATACTTATACCGGTACCGAACAGCTGACACTTAATTATGTAGAAGTATCGGTAAATTTTTTATACCATATCCCGGTTGTTATTGGTAAGATATTTATAGGTGGCGGCCCTTATGTGGCTATAGGTACATCGGGTAACGATGCCCTCTCGACCACCGCTACAAATAACGGCGTTACCGCTACCAACAGCGGAACAGCAAGTGTTACTTTTGGCAGTGCTGTTGGCGATATTAAAAACCCTGATTACGGCATCAACCTAACTGGCGGCATTACATTAAAAAATGGCATTCTGTTTGGTATTAGCTATGGTGCTGGTTTAGCAAACCTGGCTAACGATGGCTCAACACTTCATAATAATAATATCAGTTTTTCGGTAGGGTATTCTTTTTTCTAAAAGCCGTTCACCTCAATCATTTGTTCTTCGGTGTACAATATAGTAAGCTATCAATTTAAATGGCATAATAAGGTGGTAAAATAAAGTTGGTATAATGCCGTAATACCTGCACATGATCATAAAGCGCTCATAAAGGCTTCTCAGGTGCCTCTTTTTCGACATGCCGCCAACCTCGTATTTGGCAACATACATATTGGTATTTACAATTTTATAGGCCTTTTTGGCTGCACGTATTATCCAGTCGATATCGGCACTTAATTTATATTTCTTATCGAAGGGGCCAATCAATCCGTACTTAATGTACATAGCCTGGTGGCTTACACTCATCCCGTATTGAAAGCCGCGCCAGTTAAATTTTTTAGGTGCTTTATGGCGGCGCCTGCCCAGGCTTTCGCCCCTGGCATTTATCATTTCGGTTTCGCCATAATAAATATCGGCACCATGCGCCGATGCAAATACCCGGGCAACAGTATCAGGTGCGTAAATTTCATCGCCCGAGTTCATAAACAAAACATAGTCGCCGCTCATCAGGGTAAGCCCTTTGCTCATGGCATAATAAATACCCTTGTCTTTTTCGCTTACAAATTGAGCTAACCTGTCGTTGTATTTACTGATCACTTCTACAGTGCCGTCGTCCGATTTCCCGTCAACAATAATATATTCAATGTGTGGGTAGGTTTGGTTCAATACCGAAAGCATGGTACGTTCAATACCTTGCACGTTATTATAAACAACAGTAATTACGGATAAAACAGGGTTAATATCGGTCATGGCAACATAGATTGGTAAAGGGCCTTATATTTTTCGGCTACAATTTCGTTACTAAAATTATCGAGCACTTTGCTCCTCGCGTTTGTGCTCATTAGGTGCGGCTGGGCATAGGTAAGTACATAATGGATACCTTTTGCCATGTCTTGGGATGATTTATATGTTGCCAGGTAGCCATTATGTTCATGCTCCACCATTTCGGGTATGCCACCGGTATCAAATGCCACAACCGGGGTGCCGCAGGCCAGGGCCTCCATTACCATATTAGGCAGGTTATCTTCCAGCGAAGGAAGTACATAAACATCAGCTAAATTGTAAATTTCGGCCAGTTGGCTTTGACTATTAATAACACCCAATTGGTTAACCTTAAATGGGATCTGCGAAACATCGAATCCTTTGTTTTTACCGAAGATCACCACTTCGATATTGGTCATTTCCGGCTGCCCGGTTTTTAACAGCGCTAAAGCTTCAACCAAATAGGCTACGCCCTTGCGGGTATGCATAATATTGGCAGCCCCAAACAAAATAACCTTCGAAGTATCATCGATCCCCCATCTTTTCCGTGCTTCAACTTTATTTTGCGGTGCGAAAATATCAGTATCAATAGGGTTGGGTATAGCCTCAATCCGAAAAGCTTTAAGCAACGGGCTTTTGCGGGCAATGCCGGCCAGCCATTTGCTACAGGTTACAAAAACCAGGTTGTCTACATTGTTGTAAAGCTGTTTTTTACGCAGCCATCCTTTACGGGATATATCATTAGTCGAGGCATCTTTCAACATCGGGCAATTGCCGCACTCCTTCAAAAAATGGTCGCAAGTACCCGAATAGTGGCAGCCGCCGGTAAAGGCCCACATATCGTGCAAAGTCCAAACAACAGGTTTCTTTAAGCCGGTAATCTGTTTAAGGTTTTTAATGGACAGGAAGCCGGAGTTAGTCCAATGCAGGTGCAACAGGTCGGCATCGGCTATCAAGTGGTTATCGCTTATATCTGTTCCCGCATTAGCGGTCGAAAACGCGAACCTGACGGTTTTATCTTTTTCGTGAAACAGTATAAAAGGCAGGCGCTCGTAATAGAAATTGGCGTCGCTTTTTAACCGGCTTAGGGTATTGCCGGCAGCGCTTTCAACACGGTATTCATCGGTGTGCTTTTGATTTACCAACAGGTGTACGTCAACATTGTCTGTCGCCAAAGCCTTTAGCAGGCGCATACATGCAGCAGCTGCGCCACCACCGGCATCCGACGTATTAATTAACGTAACTTTCATTTTTTGGCCCATTTGGCAAAGCAAGTATAATAATACTAAATGAAACCATTACTTTTGAAAGATCAATAACATTTTATACTAAAGCCATAATGAGTTTTTTTGCCTATTTATTTCAAGACCGGAAAGCCAACCGCGGGAATATAAAAGGGCAGCTCATTTTATTTTTCTTCAGGCTGGTACAGGTTATTAACCGATATACCATTTTAAAGATCATTTTTATTTTATACCTTATTTGGTACCGGGTAACTATCGAATGGTTTTTGGGTGTCGAGCTTCCGCGAAAGCTTACAGCAGGCAAAGGCCTTATTATTTACCACGGGCAGGCACTCGTGGTTAACCAGGGCGTAATTTTAGGCGAAAATTGTGTCTTACGTAATTCAGTAACCATAGGTCATAAAAAACTCCCGGACGGTACATTTTCGCGTTGCCCGCGTGTTGGCAATAATGTTGATATTGGGGCCAATGTGTGTATTATTGGCGATGTTACGGTGGGCAATAATGTGACTATCGGTGCCGGGTCGGTTGTAACCAAGGATGTACCCGATAATTGTACGGTAGTAGGCAACCCTGCCAGGATATTGGAAAAGAAAGACGATGCAGCGTAGCTGAACTAATTACATGGAACAAAATTTAACCGACCGCGCTTTCTGGAAAGCATTTTGGGAATCGAGAAAAGGCCTCATATTTTTTATAAAACCCACTTATATTTTTGGCGACCTGCTGGCCGGGCTTATCAAAAAGAGCAATATAAAATCGGCGATAGAGTTAGGCGGTTTCCCGGGATATTACGCCATTTACCTCAAAAAATATCAAAACCTCGATACCACACTTTTAGATTATTTTGTTCACCGGGATTTAGTAAACCAATTGCTGGAAGTAAACGGTTTAAAGCAGGACGACATAGCTATTATTGAAACCGACCTGTTTACCTACCAGCCCGAAATAAAGTACGACATGGTACTTTCCTTTGGTTTGATTGAGCATTTTGCCAATACCAAAGAGATCATTAAAACGCATTTGCCGCTGCTTAATCCCGGCGGTACGCTGTTTATTACACTCCCCAACTTTACCGGGATAAACGGCTGGCTACAACGCACCTTCGACCTTGAGAATTATGCTAAACATAACATCGCCAGTATGGATCTCGATCTGCTGCGCCGTATTTACACCGAACTTGGTTTAACCGAAATTGATGTACATTATCATGGCCGCTTCACCGTATGGCTCGAAAACAGGGAAACAACATCGGCCTGGGGTAAGTTAGTGATGAAAGCGATATGGGTTGTTGGAAAAACGATCGTTAAAATTATCCCGTTCGAATCGAAGCTGTTGTCGCCGTATATTGTGACTACCGCCAGGGCTAAATAACCTAACCCCCCAACTGCTGCTTTACAAACCTTACCAGCCTTTGCAATAAAGTACCCTTGCGGTTTTTTAGGAAGTGTTTTATGGCCCGGTGCGCATCTGCGTTCTCGGCAATAACATCGGGGAAATAAGTAAGCGGGTCGCGCGCTATCTTAACACTATAAATATCCTCGTTGTTCGAGTGTATGCCGCTGCCATCGTTACCAATGTTTTGGATAAGCGATTGCGAGGGGTTTAAAGTCAACCCGCCCTTCAAAAATATAGAAGCATACCACCTTATGGCCCACGAATCGTTTTTGCCGGCTTTAAACTGCTTTACCTGTTTCCAAAAATTCATGTTGCCTTCTATTGAAAACTGAAGTATCTTTTTATTGTCGAATTGTTTGATCAGGGTATCCACATCGGGCTCAAAGTATTTCCATGCACGTGCCCAGGTTGCCCAGCCCCAACTGGTGGCCGCACGGTAAAAAAAAGTTTGCGGCAAATCATCAGTATCAATAGGGTACATATACGCACCAATATGCATCACCTTGTCCTGTTTTTCGTATCGGTTAAGCGCCTCGTTAAAATAGGTAAGGGTATACGGCGACGATAGCATGTCATCCTCAAAAACGATCACTTTTTCGTATTCGTTTACCAGTTGCGTAACACCTGCGATGATGGAATTTGCCAACCCTAAATTCTGTTTGCGCTCTACCACTTTTACCGATTTGAAGCCTTCAACCGCTTTAATCAGTTCCCTCACTTCTTCCACCTTAAACGCATCCGCCCCTGTTTTTGCCGCATCCGAAAAAATATACAAGCGTGAGTCATCAGCCAGCAAATTCTTCTGCAAATAGGCAATGGTGCGGCGGGTATGCTCGGGCCGGTTGTAAACAAATAAGGCTATAGGTGCAAGGTGCTGCATTTAAAATATGTTGAGGTTTTCGCCTTCTTTACTGCAAAGTATGGTATATGCGCTGGCGCGTTTTTCCTGCATGGGTTTACCGAACAATGAACCGAGCAATTTTTTAGCACCATACTCTGCCGATATTTTTAAATCGGTAATAAAGCTCTTGCTTTTCTTTTGGTTGATGTAAGTATTAAAGCGGGTAACTTCAGGTTCTATCATCGATGTGAGATCATTAACTACTTTAAAGCCTTCGGTAAGCAATAAGTACCTCAAGCTGGTTGGCGTGTACATATTGATATGCCCGTAGGCCAGGTAATGTTTTATGCGGCCATCCACGCCATCCTTATAATCTATCGGCACTTCTATCAAACACATTTTAGCTACCCGTTTCAGTTCGCGCAACAGCAGGCGCTCATGCTCCACGTGCTCCAATACATGCGAAAGGACAACCAGGTCGAACTCATCATTCTTAAACGGTAAATGATAACCGTCAAACTCCTGCACCAACTCCAGCCCCTGTATTTGGAGCGAACGGATACGCGCCACACCGCTCTCCGATATCTCGACAGCCGAGTACTTCGGCGCGAAGTCTTGTTCCGACAACAATTTTAAAATACTGCCATCACCCGCGCCAACTTCGAGCACCGAGTTAAAAGTATAACCCTTGCATACATCAATAATATGCTGCGCCTTATACTTCGCGCCAAGCAAACGCCAGCCCTCGTCGTTCTTTTCGTAATAGCCGTCGTATGCGGTTTTAACGTTGGTGCTAACTGTATTGTCGCTCATGTTGTTATTTAATGTCTGTACGTTTGGGCCTCAACAACGCTTTATCTATCAATTCGTTTATATCAACCGAAATATTTAGCCAATAGGTGAGTGCCAAATATACCAATGCCACAATTAGCGACCGGTAAGCAACATCTGCAAAAAAATTATTGATTACAGGCAGGTAAATACCTACCAATAAGCTTACCAAGCTCACTAAAACGACCCAAAGATATGATTTTGTAAAAGGCTGCAAACCGAATTTAGCTTTAATATATAGCCAATAGGCAAAGTTGAGCGCAAACATGGTGATCAAATATGAGTAAGCAGCACCCGCCATACCCAATTTGCGAATTAACAGGATATTTAAACCAAAACACAATACCACGCCAGCCGTAAGCAGGTACATTACCAGTTTATATGATTTTGAACTACTGATGATGGCGCTGTTGAGGCCTCCTGTAATATCAACAAGGAATGCGATACCTACGATGATAAAAACATCAAAATATGGTTCATAGATGTCGTTTTTTCTTTGGAGCATTGTAATTATGTTATGGTGGTTCGCAACTAATCCTACAAAGAACAAACACCCAACAATAGATTGTACCAATGAGGTTTTGCTATATATTTTGCCAATTTTCTCCATGTCATTATCTTTAAAAGCATTGGCAATGATCTGGTATGATGTTCTGTTCAATGCTTTTGCAGGAAGGTTGATCACAACAGCAATGGCGAAAAACACACCATAGATACCCACCATCGCATCATTCGTCAGGGCACTCAACATAAGCGTATCTACCGATTGTATCATAGCGAACGACCCGCCGCTTAATACGGCATAAAGCCCGTAACTTACCATTTCACGTTTTCGCCTGGTAACCTCAGTAGTTATAGGGTTCAGTTTAAAATGGTTTCCTTTAAATATACTGAACCATAAAATAAGCGCAATAGCGGCGTTGCTGTACAAAAAGATGATAACGAAGTTGTGATAATCGGCAAGTTTAAAAGCTATCAATAAAACGCTTATCGCAGTGATTATCCGCACTAACACCTCTTTCAAAAAAGCCGACAATACATTTTTGAATACACTGCGTGCAAGCGCTTCAAGCAATGTATACAGCATGACGAAAAAGATTATGGGGATGATATAGTCATAATATTTTACCAAAAGCGACGATGCTTTTACAACTCTGTGAAGCTCTTTAGCTTTGTAAAAATCTATTACGGGCCCTTTGAATATCAGAAAAAAGAGCGCGACCATTATAAAACCGGTGAGTGTCACCAAAACAACAAAAGTCACAAACCCTGAATCCTGCTTATCATCATTACGATAATAAGGATAATACCGCAATATTACATTGGTTGTACCTAAAGATGCTATTTGGGCAAATATGGTGGTAAGGGCTATGAGTATAGTATAAAAGCCTATCTCTTCGGGGGTTAAGTAAGGTACAAATAACACAATAAGGTTAAAAAACGCCAAGGCCGTGCCGGCATATAATATCAAACTATTATAAAACCCTTGTTTTTGCAGTAAATTGGGATTCTTTGCCAATAGCTTATTTTTTCTTTATAGCGTTTTGAATGATGGTGTCTATCGTGGCTATACGATCGCTTAACTCATAGTTTTTTATCATGTGTTCCCTACCCGCCATGCCCATTTGAGCGGCAAACTGGGGGGATGATACCATGAAGGTCATTTTCTCGGCCATAGCCTTTACATCATGTTCTGCAACTAAAAAGCCGGTAACACCATCAATGACAGCTTCTTTGATTCCCGCATGAGTAGTAGATACAATCGGTAGCGCCGATGCGGCAGCCTCTAAAATGGTAACAGGCGTTCCCTCCATATCACCGTCCGCCGAAGTGACCGAATGTTGTACAAAACAACGCATTTGTTTCATCAATTCAGCGATTTGCTCCGATGGAAGTACACCGGCAAAGGTAATTTGGCCTGTTAAACCAATGTCAACCGTCAGCTGTTCTGCAGCTTCTAATAACGGTCCCCGGCCAACCATCCACAAATGTGCATTGGGAACCTCGTCTGAAACAAGTTTGAAAGCTTTAATAGTAGCTAAGGGGGCCTTCTTATTTACAAAGCGACCAACAGCCAAAAAATTATGTTTTGATTTTTCTACATTGACCGGCACGAACATGGCTGTGTTAACACCGCATGGATTGTAAAAAACCTTATCTGCCGGTGCACCGAGCTTTATCAGTTCTTTTACCATGTCCTTGGATACTGCAATAAACGCACTTGCATATTCAAACGCCCTTAGGTACAGATCGTGATATTTTTTCATGGTGGGTTTATGGTGCACATCGGCACCATGAAACTGGATAACCAAGGGTACATTTGCCATTCTACAAGCTTCAGCTACTGAAGCACCAACCATACCATATTCAGCAAAAACAACATCAATTTTATTGGTTTTGAGATAAGATACCAGTGAGTTCGTCCGGATCTTAATATTCTGTTTTTTGAATATTTTTTTTTGAATCAGGTAACTCAACAAACCTATTTTTGATTTAATGAGATAATTCCCATCCTCGTCATAAACAGGGAAGGCACCACCATACAAAACTGTTTTATTGCCGGACAGGCGGTTGATGTGCTCCTGTATAAAGGTTTCTGAAAAGGCCGACTTATTGGGCTTGATAATGCATAAGTTGTACCCGCTGTTCATATTTATTTTAGCTTGCTACGCACAAACATTCTACGGAAATAGCTGCCCAACTTCCAATTTAGCTTATTCAATATCCTTTCGGTACGCTGTGAGGTGGTTACAGGCTTAGGTGTAAAGAAAGCAGCCTCAAAATCATCGTTCTTTTCCAATACAATGTGTGCGTAATCGCCGGTGTTCCAAATATTTTTCAATTCATACAGGATAACTTCGGTACCTGTATCGGCCTTTAGTTTACCGATTACTTCGAATGTTATATGTTCGTCAACTGGCTGCATTGTTTCCGGTTTATTCACCAGCGACCACTTTAGATTTGAAGGTGTCGGGACCGAAAGGATAATTTTCCCCTTGTTCCGTATTATTTTGGCCAAGGCCGCATGAACCGCTCGCCGATCCGTTACTGCAATGTGTTCGTAAACATCCATAAAAACGATCAGATCGAACTGCTCATCAAATGTTTCGGGCGTTAATATGCTCTCGATAAAAGTAACCTTATCGTTTGCAAATAAGGTTTTGGCTATTTGTATGGATTGTGTGCTGATATCGATGCCGGTTATTTGTGTATTTGGCCACCTTTTGTTCATCTTATTACAAATGCTCCCCATACCGCAACCTACTTCTAAAATACGGGCAGGGCTTGGGGGTGCAAATTTTTTAATGGTATTCCAGGCACCTTCAACGCGGGGGTTTACAACAATGTAATCGTTAACTTTAAATTTTATGTGCTCATCGTAGTACGACACTACATTTTCCCGGTTTATATTTTCTTCCATTCCGAATATCAAATAGCTTTTATACTTAGCACGAAGTTAATGAATAATTTATTAAAGCGGTTTTTGGGCCACAACAACATACAAGGCCGCATCCCGGTCGCGCTGTGCCTGCGTGTATATTTTATTGAACAAACGTATTTTGGCCTGCATAATTAGGGCGAATGGCGGCACCATAAACTTAGGCAGTTTGGCAATGATACCATCTTGTAACAATTGCAAGCCGCTTGCTGCCAAGCCTAATACTCCCTGAAATACGCTGATGTGAAATCCCTCGGCTTCAATGGTTTTGCGTAACCCCGAACTCGTCCATCGCCAATAGTCGTTTGGTGTAGGATGGTAAAACCAATAACCGTGTGTTGTACAAATAACATGGCCGCCAGGCTTTAACAGTCGCATAGCCTCTTGTAAATAGCCCGAAGGTGTATCCACATGCTCTAATACCTGGTTAGATAGTATGATATCTGCAAAACCATCGGGCAGAGTTGTTTTGCTGTCAAACCCAATATGGTGCTCGGCGTTGGGGTTCATTTCCAGGTCAACGCCCAGGTATGTGCCCACCATGGGTTCAATCAGGCTACGGTACGGCATATCGCCGCAACCAAAATCAACCAATGTTAAACGTTTATCTTGAGTAGTGAGTTCCCGCATATGGGCTATCGTAATATCCCTAAGCTGACTAAGTACGATGTAGCGTGTATGGAAAATGCTTGGATAAAGCCGGTCATTACCTTTCATCCGGCTAAATTAAATGTTTTATCGCGATTAACTAAATACGCCCAGTTTTAAAAGACTTTTTTAAATATGTTTTATTTAAATTTAGTCCATAAATAAAAATTGCTCAGTCCGTCCGCAACATCAGTTTTTTCAACTCGCTAACGCTTAGCGTACGGGTATATATCCGCAGGTCATCCATCGATCCTTTAAAGAAATAGCTCTGCGAAGTATCGGCAATGTTATCCCTGCCTATATAGATATCGGCAATGGTACTTGCGGCGGGCGGATTAATATTGGTAACGCTATTTAATACCCCGTTAATATACATGCTGCATTGCTTTTGCGCACTGTTGTACATCACGGTTATCATATACCAGGTATTGATCGACAGCACTGTGGTATCTACAGCAAACGCATCGGTACTACCCGGTATAAAGGTTACCAAACCTGCCGAAGCTACATTTTTTGTCGCGCTGTTCGAAACAGAAAGCATCCAGCCGTTGGCCGGACCAACACCCCTCTTATCAATAATGGCACTCCCATACGGGCCACCATAGTTATCCAGCTTTATCCATATATTGATGGTAAAATCGGTACCGTTTAAATTCAAATTAGGATTATCAGCTATTTTTAAATAACTGTCGGTACCGTCAAAAAGATAAGCTTCATCGGTATGCCCGTTGCGGTCTGCCGTCGAACTGATGTTGTATACAGAAGCGCTCGAAACCCCGCTGCCCGAAAATTCGCCGCCGGTATTATTGAAGGGGTACCAGGCAAATAAACCCATAAATGAGCTATCAGGTACAGATGTTGTGTCGCCTGGTAGGTTTGTAGTTGCTAAACTCGGAAATATCTGCTGCTTATTGCATGAGGAAAGAATGCCAAGTATCAATAATGCAAGCAATACTATAGGGAAAGTACTCGTTGCTTTTTTCATGTTTAAGGTTTTTGACGTTTAATCTTTAACTTTTAAATTAATGTGTTCCTATTACGATAATTGTTAAGTAAAGGTTACGTTGGTTTTTTTAAACAAAAAAAGGGGCATATTTTAACATGCCCCTTTTTGGTTTATCCGAAATTATTTATTGCTATGAGTTCGCGAACCTTTTAGCATTATTGCGGCGTTCGCTTTCGTTCAGGTATATTTTACGTAAGCGCATAGATAGTGGCGTTACTTCAATATACTCATCGGCCTGTATATATTCCATCGCCTCCTCTAACGAGAACTTGATGGCTGGTGCAATACGCACATTGGTATCGCTGCCCGATGCACGCATGTTTGTCAATTGCTTGCCTTTAGTTAAGTTAATAACCAGGTCGTTATCGCGGATGTGCTCACCCAAAACCTGTCCTTCGTAAATATCAACACCCGGGTCGATAAAGAAACGGCCACGGTCCTGCAGCTTATCAATAGCGAAGGCAGTAGTTTTACCACTATCCATCGATACCAATACACCGTTTAACCTTCCGGGAATAGTGCCCTTCCATGGCTCATAAGCTTTAAAGCGGTGTGCCATAATTGCCTCGCCGCCTGTAGCAGTCAGTACGTTGTTACGCAAGCCGATGATGCCGCGTGCAGGTATATCAAATTCCAAATGCTGCAGGTCGCCTTTTGGCTCCATTACCAACAGGTCGCCTTTACGTTGTGTTACCAATTCGATAACTTTACCTGATACTTCAGCAGGAACATCAACGATCAAGGTTTCAATCGGCTCACATTTAACACCGTCAATTTCTTTAACGATAACCTGTGGCTGACCAACCTGTATCTCGTATCCTTCGCGACGCATGGTCTCGATCAATACCGACAAGTGAAGGATACCACGGCCATAAACCAGGTATGAATCGGGCGACTCGGTCTCAACAACCTTCAGTGCCAAATTCTTTTCCATTTCCTTGTATAAACGGTCGCGCAGGTGGCGCGATGTTACAAACTTGCCTTCTTTACCAAAAAACGGTGAGTTGTTGATAGTGAAGAGCATGTTCATGGTAGGCTCGTCAATTTTTATAACG
>Ga0206951_1116_pt2 | contig 14802 bp, 13 predicted proteins | sample Alteio_BWOrgHeat_38_FD_152974 | JGI IMG/M metagenome (GOLD analysis project Ga0206951, IMG submission 152974) | Enriched cells from forest soil in Barre Woods Harvard Forest LTER site, Petersham, Massachusetts, United States -... | ecosystem: Environmental > Terrestrial > Soil > Temperate forest >... | reverse complement strand
CACTCACCACCCGATTCAACCTATCGACAATATCGCCCGGCATGGCACAAATATTCGTCTTGCAGGAAGAATCAGACCGTGCAGACCCGCCGGTCGATTTGTTCGTAGCACCAAAGCATCCGTCCGTTTCAGTGTTCTGCGGGAAAGGGGACCGTGTGCTGACGATTAGCGGACCGGAGGCAAGCTGGGTGAAGTCCGTGCAGGTGCCGGATCTGTCCGTACAAGAGACCGATGATTCCCAAGTAGCAAACCGAAGGATGACACTCTCTGGCCCGGTGCCTTCGTCGGTTCGATCCGTTGAAGTCACTTATCGAGACCCCCAACGGGGATTGGAATGGACCAGGCGAGAACCCATTTCGGTGGGTTTGGCTCGTCCCCGTGTCCAACCCACCGTCGTCGGTTCTTTGTCGAGTTCGATCGCGATAGGGTCCGGCGCCGATCCGACTTGGGCTGAAGCGACTCTGCCGCCGGGGTGGTTCCGAACAAAGCAGCCGCTGCGGATTCAGATGGGCGCCGTTCAGCCATTTAGCTGGACGCACGATATAGGACTGGAGCTCGGATTTGGTTCTGCGGGAGACATCCAAAGTGTGTTGAGCCTTCCCGAGGGGCCGGCGTTTGCGTTCGATGGCTCTAGTCCAGACGCTTACGTAACCTTCGATTGTGACAATATGCTCCCTCCGACATCGAAGCGCAATACCGGACTTCTGTGGGTGAAGCTCACGCGATCCGATCTTGGGAGCCCTTGGACGTTGGTGATGGTAAAGACCGATACGGGCTCAGTTCCCGTCCGCGCGGTCAAAATTCCAACGATTCAATCGATCCAGACTACAGCCACCGGGGTGCGAATCACCCTCGAAAACGCCGACCAAGTGCTTGGCGCCAAATTCGCAGGGCAACCGACATTCCTTCCACTGCAGTTAATAGACTCACCACCCACCAACCTCATGGGAACAATCGACGGCCCACCCAACGCCACCGAGTTCGACCTCGAACTCCGAGACGCCGGTGAAGGCGTCATCCACGTAAAAATCGTAAAGCGGCCGTGAGGCCGCTTACCCGCACCTGGGAGCGCTCTGGTTTTCAGGGCACAAGGCTCCCGGGCTTCGGCCCTTGTCCTTACCCACAACTGTTCGTTTGGTCACCGTGGCGAATAGTGCCGGTTCCGGAGAAATCATAATCCCTCCGGGATACTTCTCCTACACGAGGTCAACCTTGACCGAAAATGCGGTTAAGTGCAAGGGCTTTAGCCCGGACCGAATTGTCTCAAAACTATGAATCAGCCCAGGAATCAAGCGAAACTTGATGCGTACATTTCGCCTGTGACGCTTGTTCGGACCTAATTCTGCCTGCAGGTTCTGGCGTTCCAAACCGGGCTAAAAACCGGGACCCCTGTGCCCCGAAAATCGGGGCGCTCCTCTAGTCACCTGCCTGGGAAAAAATCTCCAGAAAAAGTCGGCACTTTGTGACGACAATTGTCGTACAATGCACCTGGGACGACGATTGTCGTCAAGATAACGATGGAAAAGAAAGTTGGAGTAGGTCGCGCGGAGGTCGAGGTTCTGCGCTATGTTGCCGATCATCCGGGATCGGCTGTCAGCACAGTGGCAGAACACCTGTTTGCTACCAAGGGGCAAACCCGGACCACTGCGCTCAATACGATGGAACGCCTTCGCAAAAAGGGGTACCTGCGGCGTGAGCAGATCGACGGACTATACCGGTACTTCCCAGCAGGGGGCAAAGTAAGTCTTATCGAGGGTCTGGTAGACGATTTCGTAGAGACGGTCCTTGGCGGGTCGGTTACTCCTTTGGTCGCATACCTAACCAAAAAGGTCGAGGTTGACGCAGACCAAATCGCGGAGATCCGGAGGTTGCTAGACAAGCTGGAGGACGATTCACATGCTTCTTGACACGCTCGTTAGCGCGTCCATCCAGGGTGGCTGCGTTATTGCTGTCTTGTATTTGACGCTTTTGGCATTCCCTGCGATCTCGCCCCTGGTTCGTGTTTGGCTATGGCGCTTTGTATTTCTAAAACTCGCAATTAGCCTTCTGCCAATCGGCCAGATAAAGCTGAATATTCTGCCACAACCAGAGATTCCGGTCCCATCGAGTACCGCTGCCATCTATGACGGGAACGAAGCAGTCGTTCCGGACGTCGCGGTCGTCGCGGCGCCCATTCATCGGCAGTCAAGCGAGCCTCCCAGCCCTTGGATGATTCTTTGGGGAACGGGGGTGTCCCTGGTTGGGCTCCACGCGATACGGCGTTCTCGATTGTGTGCGACGACAATCCGAGACGCAAATTCTGGGACCAGCCCGGCTCTTTCCCGAATCGTCAGTGAACTTTCTTTGCGTGCCGGATTACCGGTAGCCCCGAACGTATACACTTCATCGAAGATCCCCTCGGCGATGGTTATTGGAAGCAAAACGCCGGTAATCCTCTTGCCTTTGAGCGTCGATGGATCTGACGACGCACAGCTCATGGTGGCGCATGAGATCGGCCACGTATTGCACCGGGATCTTCCGTGGAACGTGTTTCGGTCGAGCATCCAGACGCTGTTTTTCTTTCACCCACTTGTGTGGCTTGCGTCAAGGGCCGCCCACCAGGCACAGGAAACGGCCGCCGACTTGGCGGCAATTCGGCTCACCGATACGCCCCCCAAGCGCTATGCCGAAATGCTCGTTCGCGCGACAGTCGTGCGATCGAGCCAAACATCTTCGGTCATGTTAGGACTTCCAGTCGCCGGAACGTATTCCGGACTTCAAGGACGGTTAAAAGCAATGAAACACTTCAATAGAAAGCCATCACTAGCCAAGATCAGTCTCGCAGCGATTATCACCTGTGCAACCGTAGCGGCAACTCCGGCCTATCGCCTTGGCTTGCGCGAGGTGCCGTCGCTCGAATCAGTCGGCTTCAAGCCGGATATCGATTTGAACGCCGCCTACAAGCAAAGCAACCAAACGGACTCAACCCAAGCGAGCAATTATGGTCAAGTTGTAAAGAGTGAAACTCAAATTACCAAAAGGAAGCCAGGATCAAGAGCAAGAGCGTCCGGGTCGGATCGACCGGCAGAGGCCAGGGTCGACCTCAATTTCAAAGAAACCGACATGGCGACCGCAGTTCATCTCCTCACGCAGCGGACCGGGATTCAGTGCGTCGTCAAGCCAAGCTCCAGAGCCTTTCAAAGGGTTACGCTAAAACTGGACCATGTCACGGGCAGGGACGCGCTTCGATACATCTGCCTTGCCGCGGGCGCGAGTGTTCGTCGAGATGCTAACGGGGTGTTTATCATCAGTATGGATAGCAGCGAATGGGATCCACGGGGCAGGATCACCGGCGCGCCAGCCTGGGCACCGCCCGCAAGCCCGCAACAAGGCGTGCCGAACGGCTTACCGCCGGGAGCAACTCCTGCTCGTCCGGGGCAAGACGCCCTGGGTGCATTGCCGCCAACCTGGGCCGGAAAGGGTTCGGGATCATTAGGCGTCCCTCCGGCAAGACCGGGGCAAGACGCCCTGGGTGCAATGCCGCCAGGTTGGGCAGCCAAGGGTTCGGGATCATTAGGCGCTCCTCCGGCAAGGCCGGGGCAAGACGCCCTAGGTGCAATGCCTCCAGGTTGGGCAGCCAAGGGTCCGGGATCATTAGGCGCTCCTCCGGCAAGGCCGGGGCAAGACGCCCTGGGTGCAATGCCTCCAGGGTGGGCAGGCAAGGGTTCGGGATTGTTAGTCGCCCCGCCGGCAAAGCCGGCGTTAGGCGCGCTGGGTGCAATGCCTCCAGGTTGGGCAGGCAAGGGTTCGGGATTGTTAGTCGCCCCGCCGGCAAAGCCGGCGCTAGGCGCGCTGGGTGCAATGCCTCCAGGTTGGGCAGGCAAGGGTTCGAGATTGTTAGTCGCCCCGCCGGCTAGGCCGGCGCTAGGTGCGCTGGATGTGATACCGCCAACCCCAGCAGGTAGGAGTTTGGGAATGCTTGGAGCTCCCCCGGCGAAGATCGGATTGGGTGCGTTAGGTGCAGTGCCGCCACACTGGCCTGGTAAAGGGTTGGGAGCGCTTGGCGCTCCTCCGGCTAGGCCGGGGTTGGGCGCGCTGGGAGTAATGCCACCAAACTGGGCTGGTCAGGGTTTGAATGAAGGTACGCCTATCCGGGGCAAACAGAGCGGAGTCGGAAAAGGAAATTCAACTGGAATCCAACATCGCATCAAAAGCAAATCTGGAGTCGGTGGCAACCGAAGCACAGGACGCGTATTGAGATCCGGAAAAGGCAGCGTCGGACGTGGAGGTGCACTGGGCGTCGGAATCGGAGCCGCTGCCGGAGGATTTGGAGGCACACTGGGTGGCGGCGAGCAGACGGGAATCGCCACAGCGGCCGGTGGAATTGGAGGCGGCAGCCGTGCCGGCGGCGGAGGTTCGGGATTGGGCGGAGGTCTGGGTATCTCAAAGCATAACGCAGGAGAATCGGGAGGAAGTGGCTCCGGCGGCGGCGCCATCGGAGGGTCCGGTAGCAGTACATCGACGGGCGGCCTTGGCGGTGGTACTGCGAACTAGAACGCGATCGATCTGAGGATACGTTCCCCCTAGGCATAGAGGATGCCGTGGTCAATATATACTGCGGTTAACCTCATGCCTTTCTTTGTGAGCCTTCGAAATGCATTGTTAGCTGGAGTTTTCACGATCTCTGGAATAGCTGCCGCCCAGGATCAAGGTCTCGACCAGCTTACGCACCTACGAGACGCCCGAAACTTTCGCACTTCTTCAGGAAATGCGGACTGGAAAACTTCGAACGTGGACTTCGGACCGATCCTTCCCGGCAAGACGAAGACCCTGGCCGACATCAAGGGATCGGGCAGCATTCGGCGCATATGGATGACGGTGCTTCCATCAGAACCCGGCTACTCTCGGCTGATGACGTTAAGAATCTATTGGGACGGGGAAAAAGACCCGAGTGTTCAATGTCCGATTGGCGATTTCTTCGGAGTCGGACACGGCTTGGACGACATTGTCAATTCCATCCCCGTTCGGGCGAGCGCTGATGGCCGCGCACGGTCCTGCACTTGGACGATGCCGTTTAGAAAATCAGCCCGCGTGACCGTATCAAACGACGGAACCCTTGCGACGTGGGGCTTTTACTACCAAGTTGACGGCGAGTACAGCAAGATCAGCTCGAATACCCCCTATTTTCACGCGATGTACCGACAAGAGTTTCCGTGTAAACCCGGAAATTATGTCGTGGCCGATATCAAAGGGCGAGGTCACTACGTTGGCACAGTGTTGAGCGCACGTTCAACTAGCGATGGTTGGTGGGGCGAAGGGAACGACTACTTTTTTGCGGACGGCGAAGAGACGCCGAGCCTTCGAGGCACGGGATTGGAGGACTATTTCGGCGAAGCGTGGGCGCTGCGAAAGACGAACAGTGCTTTTGCCGGATGCTCAGTGTTCGAGGGGGGATTTACTGGCGCCCGGGCAACCTGCTATCGCTGGCATATCCCTGATCCTGTAAGTTTCCGCAAGAGCCTTCGGGTGGAGTTTCAGCACATGGGTGTCGGGGTAGGTCCCAAGGGCGACGATCGGAACGATGTAGAGCGACCCGACGAATTCTCCTCGGTAGGCTTCTGGTACCAACTCGAGCCGCACGTTCCCTTCCCTGCCATGCCTCCGGGCCCCGATCGTTTACCGTTCGACTATCGACATTTCGTAGAGGCAGAGACCCTCAAGATCAGCCCCCCTGCCACTGGAATGACCCACGTTGAAAAAATCAACGGCCTCCACGGCGACGCCGAGTTGGAGTGGGCCGGTCCCCAAGACGGCACCGACCTCAACTTTCCCTTCCAGGTTCCGACGAAGGGCGTCTACCAGATCATGGTCCTCGTTTCAAAGCGAAACGACGGTGGAATCGGCCGATTACTGATCGACGACAGGCCGTATACGGATAAGGTTTCGTTTTACAACTCAGACTTCCAAACTCTGCAAGAAGTCGCGTTGGAAATGGGGACCCTATCCGCCGGCCAACACACATTGCGCCTACGCTGTGTCGGAAAACAACCCGAAGCCGACGAAGGCCGCTGGTTCGCCGTAGACGGCTTCATCGTCCAGCCCCTAAGACCGATTCCGAAGTAGTTTTTGGAAATAGCGATGACGAACTTGGCCAGAAACTGCTTTGTTCAAAATCGTCTTCAGTCTAAGTACTCGGAGGCTGCCATCAAGCTTTTGTCTCTGGAGCCATTCTGGTCGGTTCGAGGACGTGCAACCGGGCTCCCTCGCCCTTTTCCGAAAGGGAGACTGGGGGGGATCAAAAGTATTCGCCAAAAGTCCATATTCGACATCGGAATTGCGATCTGCGTCTCTTTTGATGCAACGAATTAGGAGTCATCATTCTGCACAAAGCTCATGTTGTGTTCCCACCTTCCAGAGCGATGTCGGCTACTGATTATCCGGAAAAACAATGAGCCGGAGGCGCTTATTACGGAACCTCCCTCACCCTCAATCAGGGCGAGGGAGCGCACTTCTAGGCACACACTTAAGTTACGAGTGAGTATCGCCACATAGCCCAGTAAACCTCTCAAAGGTTTACGGTATTGCCCACTTCATGCTCACTCGATACGTAGAAGGGTGATCCAACTCCTAAGCCTTTATGATCATCCGAGTGGCCCCCGAAAAAAGTGATGGCAACGGGCTCCATGGCGACGTTTCACATCCTCGGACTCGAGACAGGGGCTTGTGTGGACCGTTCGAACGAGACAGCGTCATTCAACTCCAAACCAAACGCCGCCACCGAGGAGTTGGCTGCCCGGTTTGTCGACAGTTGAAATGGCCATAGTTTCGCGCATCGGCGACGGGTTGAATCGAATTCCAAAGAAACCAATTCATGGTTTCCTTCCGGGCAATTGAGTCCTTGATCGAGCGATTGCCTGAAGCTGCTCGGCTTGCCTCGGCGTAAAAAGGTTTGAGCTCCACTGGAGCGCCGACCGCTTATAGACGACTTCGCCTTCGCCTGTCCAACCTTCCTCTCGCAGGTATTTCTTGGCATACGAATGCATGTAGTTTCTATTTTCCGATGTGATGCTTGGCATGTTGCCGCCGTTTTCCTCAATCTGGGTTGCCAAACTCCTCAAGGCTAGTTGCCTCAACTCCTGATTTCTGGAAGCGCGAGCGTTTCTTAGCCACGTCATGATTTCGTTCGCAACCTTATCTCCCCGAAGGCAGAAGAGCGCCCGTGTTACAAGCCTCAATCGGCCGCGCTGTTTATGTTCGATGACTAATAACGGCGCCGCACCAGCGCACAGGATCGCGAAGTGGATCAATGCCTGTACGCCATTCGAAAAAGGATAGAGCGATTTCAGGTCAGAGGCTGCAAGTTGAAGCGTGACTACGACCGCGCCGATGAGTACCTCAAGGCACCCGGTTCGCAGACTGTCAAAAGCCTTAATCACTTCAGCTGCACCTTCTGGCCCCAAGGAACCGAGGTAAGCCTCACCGGCAGCCTTGACATCGGGATCGTCTGACTCCAGATCTATGAGCCTACTCTCGTCCCAGAGGCTTGCTTCCATCGCTAGGAATGCTTGGTGTGCGAAGGACGGCTCGCCGCTTTTATGAAGATAAAGCCCTGGTCCGACTTAAATGCGTCGTCGCTCATCCAGACAATATTTGACTCCCAGTCCTTTGTCTTGACGGTGCTTTTCGACTTGCCTTTTAGGGTCCACTCACTTTGCGAATGAACGTGAAGCACTCCTTCTTTCAGCGTATAGGTTCCATCGTTGTGATATACGCTGACTTGGCCACCCCTGGAAGTCCGGCCTTCGCCAATAAAACGGTTTTTCGGGCCGAATGTCCAAGTTGAGTCTGCGATGGAGCTGTGGCATGTCCAGGTGCCAGTCAGATCGTGAGCCGGTTTCTGAGCCGCTGATTGACAAAGCACAAACGCCAAGGTGAGAAAACAGGTGCAATTCATGGTTGGTCAGTAGTTATTTTAACAGGAGAGTTTGGATTGTCGGCTATTTGTCGGTCCGAGTACGCCTCACAACGTCTTGCCAACCTGCATACAACTCCGCGCGACGCGTTTCGAGCATCGAAGGGACGAACGTTCGATCGACCGACCACTGGGATTCGATCTCGTCTACAGAATCCCAGAATCCCGTTGCGAGACCGGCTAGGTAGGCCACGCCAAGTCCGGTTGTTTCGGTGAACTTTGGCCGCACCACCGGAATTCCGAGGATGTCGGCTTGGAATTGCATTAGAAAGTCATTGTTGGAAGCTCCCCCGTCAACCCGAACTTCCTTGATCGGCTCACCAAGATCCAGGGCCATCGCATCCAGAACGTCACGACACTGATAGGCGATGCTCTCAAGGGTCGCACGCACAATATGCGACCGTCCAGTTCCTCGGGTCAATCCGAAAATCGCTCCGCGGGCATAGGAATCCCAATAGGGAGCACCCAAGCCCGTGAAAGCCGGCACTACATATACCCCGCCAGAGTCGGGAATACTCCGGGCGACTTCTTCGACTTCGGAGGAGTAACGAATGAATCCCATCTCATCGCGAAGCCATTGGACCGCTGCGCCGGCGATAAACACACTCCCTTCCAAGGCATAGGTAGCCTTACGGCCCGCCGACGCGGCGATCGTAGTAAGGAGCCGATTAGATGATGTTCTTGCATTCGAACCTGTATTTATTAACAGAAAACAACCGGTTCCGTAGGTGCCTTTCGCCATCCCCGGGTGAAAGCAAGCCTGGCCAAACGTGGCAGCTTGCTGATCGCCAGCGATCCCGGCAATCGGGATGGGGTATCCAAAAACGTCGGGCTCGGTGTTAGCCACAACCTCACAAGACTTCACAACCTGCGGCAGCACCGCACGAGGAATTCTGAGCATTTCCAAGAGATCGGCGGACCATTCCATCCGGTGGATATCGAACAACATCGTTCGACTTGCGTTGGTCACGTCGGTCACGTGGACGTCCCCTCCGGTGAGCCTCCAAATTAAGAAGCTGTCGACAGTTCCAAATGCCAGTTTCCCTGCTTCGGCATCGGCTCTCGCACCAGGCACGTTGTCCAACAACCAAGCTAGTTTGGTCGCTGAGAAGTAGCTGTCTGCAATTAAGCCGGTTTGTGCCGTGATATCTGGGCCGTGGCCCGATGTAATCAGGTCCGCGCAACGATCAGCGGCTCGGCGGTCCTGCCAAACGATAGCTCGATGAACCGTTTTGCCCGTTTCGCGGTTCCACAGCAACGTCGTCTCGCGTTGGTTCGTGATCCCGATCGCCGTGATTTTGTCAGTTGCTTCCGCCATCAAGATCGCCTGGCGAGCTGCTTCCAGTTGGGTCATCCAAATCTCTTCCGGGTCATGCTCCACCCATCCCGGTTCAGGATAGTGCTGAACAATCTCCTTCTGAGAGACCGCGAGAGGGAAACCCCGTCGATCAAAAACGATCGCACGAGATGAGGTTGTTCCTTGGTCAAGGGCGAGAATCATCGTAATTGGGTCTGGGGTTTAGGGGATGGGGGATAGGGTTCGGATTCTATTCGTTTTTCTCCTGCCCCGCAGCGCCGAGGCCGACAATTCGTTCTGCGACCGACGCGATTTCCGGAAGGCATCCGTTTGGGTTATCCAAATAGAAGTACGCGGTCGCAGACCAGTCGTCTTGTCTCCAGAAGTTGCACCATCCTTCGGGGAATTGTCCTGATCGGATGTCGCCGGGCGGGTCGAGATCGAATAGGCAGATGAGTGCTTGGCCAGATGGATGGATCGAGACGGGAATGATCGGCATCCCCGCATCCATCATTTCAATGACGTGATCGTTCCCTGAGCCGCCGATGGTCTGAATTGAAATTCGGCATCCGTCCTCGAAATAAATCGGATCGTCTACGTGATAGCGGTAGAACGCGAATTGTCCCGCCTCCCGGTCCGCAATGTGGCAACCCTGGGTTCGCTGAGCAAACATTCCTTGCCCCCAACCCGTTCCAATATAATCTTCGGTCCCCGTGCCGCACAACGTGGGAAATTCGTCGTCACCAAACCAAGCTTTAACCTCGCCTTCTCCAAACCAAGAGCCTTTGTATCCGGGCTGAACGATCACCCCGATGTTGCACCCTAGGAAGCGTCCAGCTCCTGGGACTCTTGGAAGGATCTCGAAGTCCTTGCCGAGTTGGTTCGGGCTCTCACGCCGCCAGTTGGCATGAAAGTAGAGCATCTCGTGGGAATGATCCTCATTGATCAAAAGATCGATGTCGTAGAACAACAGCGGTAGGTCCTTTTCCGAATCGTTCGTAATCGTAATTCGGGCCGCGGTGCGAAACGGCATCGGAATAAAGCAGTTAAAGCTGCGACCTTCGGGGTCCGAAAAGAGTGCGCATTCGAAAGCCACCTTGCGCCCGAGGCTCACCCCAAAGAAATCCCCCAAGGGAACAGAAACTGCAGGGCTCGCGGAGTTATCCCAGAACATCTCAAGCCGAAGCGAGCGAAGCATCTCCGGACTCCGATCGTCGATGGTCATCCATATCCGCCGAATGGAGCCGCTTCCCTGAACGTCAAGTAACGCCTTGGTCTCTCCAGCTCGCAAACAATCAAAGGCATGGCCCTTAGCGGTCTTGTTCTCAAGTCCGGCCTTGCCGCAGTCAAGGGTCGAGTTCTCAAAGCTGATCCAACGCGTTTGCACGCCACGGGGTTTATCGAAGAGGTTCATTTTCTGGAGTTTAGGGTTTGGGGGTTAGAGTACGGGGTTCGGAAAAGGGGTTAAAGCATAGAGCGATGGGGTGTCTACGGGGTTTTGGATGAGAGCAAGTTAATATCATTCATTACGTCCGAAGCCGTAATACTCAATACCGCAATACCCCAACACCTTCCCCTCACTTTATCGCCTCCAATCCTGCCACATTGATGTACACGTTCGTCGACTTTGGCGATTTGTCGGGGAGGACGGTTACTCTTAGGACGTGTTTGCCTTGAGAAAGACCGATGAAGTCCCAGTGTTGGGGGACGTCTCGTTTGGGGTTGTATTCATCGATGATCCCAACAACTTTATCATCAATCTTAACCTCGGCGTGACCGGCATCTTCGTAGAGATAGCCTAGCAACCGCACACCGGTTCCCGTGAAGCTCCCTTCGCACCAAGAACCGGGGGTGTTGCAGAACCAATGCTTGCCGGAGTCCTGCCAAGGGCCGTTCGTGCGCAGCTTATGGTGGGGTACGTGTCCGGGTGCTTGATTATCCAGGTAGAGGTAGTACATCTCTCCCTCTTTGAAGTCATAAAAGGGTCGAGCGAGGACGTCCGGATCGTTCTTAAGGTGGTACGTCAAATCCTCTCCAGGGACGGGCACAAAGTTAGAAGCCAAGTTAGCGTAATCGATCCGATTCGCGGGAGAATCCTCTGCCCGAAACGCCAAGACGGTGGGACCGAATGCAATGGCGGTGGGATTCGACTTGTCGGAGTAAAGAGGCGCCGAGCGGAATTCCATTGGCAGATTGAGTTCGACCCGATCGCCATCGTTCCACTGACGTCGGATCGATAACCAGTTCTTCGCGTCATCCTGCAGAGCCTCCGGCCTACCGTTTCGCCCTGGTGTCACGACCGTAACGGCGCCGGCTAACCAACTTGGCTTACGAAATCGCAGCGTGAACTCGGTCGGACGATCAAGACTGAGCATCACCGAAACGGAGGTGGATTCTGGAAACCGCGTTTGCTGGGTCACGACCACATTCGAGCCTTTGAACTTAAATCGAGCAACCGATGGAACGAACAAATTAACGTCCAACCCATCGGGAGCTCGAAAGTAAATCAGGTCACAGACGTCCGCGATAGCCATTGGGCGCGTCCCAGTACAGCACGTCCAACCTTCGCCAATATTGGCCTTCACCGCACCGTAAGGGTTGTAGCTGGAATAGTAGAACACATTCCCAGCAGGGCTCATTGGGATGGTGGCTCCGATCCCGTTGTAGCACACGCGTTCAATCCAGTCGCCATATTTTGCATCGCCCGTAAGCCCGATGAGGCTCTTGCAGAGCTTGAAAACGGCCCAGGTTCCACACTGGGTTTCAAACGTCGAGCTTGTATCTCTTAGCATCTGTTCGAGCTGCTGCTTGGGAACAAGTGCCTCGTCCGGACCAAAACCGCCGGTTGCAAAACATTCGTTTGCCTGTAGATAGTCGTAGGCGTTTTTGATCGTATCCAGATACCAGGAGTCACCGTTCACACGGTAGGCCATCGCCGCTCCGCTAAGGGTATTGACGTGGCTGTACGCGTGGTATCGCATTGTTTGTCCGCCATCCGGGCGTTTCGCGAAAATACTTTGCTTGTTCGCGTATTGCTTCCAATACGGGGTGTATTCCCAGACCTTTGCGAACTTCTTATACCGCTCGTCTCCCGAGATTAAATAAGCCCGGTAGAGGTTTTCGGATAGCGTATACCACTCGGTCTGGCTATAGGAATACGGGTTTCGTCTATCTAGGTGAGTCTCCGCCCATCGAGTGATGCGCGCCAACTGCACAAGGGCATCCCGTCTACCGGTATAAACCGCCATGTCGACCAACCCACCGACCATCTTTTCGTAGATGTAGTGCAGCGCGTTAGGATGGTTCGTGTAGTAAAAGTAACCGTTGATCGCGATACATTTCGCCCAACCGTCGAGCAAGGCGTCGGCCTTAGCCTTGCAGGCGGGATCCCCGGTTGCGGCGTACATCCGAGACAAACCGGATAAGATTTGTCCAAAGACATGAAAAACGTCGTTCGAGTACCAGCCACCTAGCTCGTGACCCGGCGCCGGAAGTCCGGCTCGACGGCGGAAACCCAACAGAAGATCGTCATTGGGAATCCGAAGGTAATCGTCTTTCGCTTGATCCAACTGGCGCCGTAAAAGTCCGTCAGTGACTCGGACGCCGACGTAGTCAAAAGGCAGCAACACCCGACGCTCTGGCGGCACGGTTCCGGCCCGAAACCCAGAAACGGCTAACAACCCGGCGAGTAGATAATTCAATTCAGTTTTCTCCCAAGAACCATTCCCCAATTTGAGCTTCACGATGGCTTGAACCTTGGATGCCTCGGCCCCAAGGGGCGCGGCACCGTCCGAAGGCGCGGCGGCAATGAAACCGCCCTATCGCAGAGGCATGCGCCGTCCGGCTACCAGTCATCGAAGCATAGCCATTTCCTGTTCTGGCCAGCGCTCCAATTCTCCGCCACTCCAGTGCCGCCATCTTGGAACGCCAACCAACCCGTATTCCCCTCCAACGCGAAGGAGCTGTTAAAGAATTCGAAGAGATTTGGATGCTGCCTAATAATCGAAGACGGCTCCTCAAGATTGATGCATCAGACCCAAACCTCTCTCCTCCGCGAGAGAGGTCGGTGAGTCCCGAGGAACGAGGGCGAACCGGGAGAGAGGGATTCCGGCTAGTCGCCGAAAGAGTCCGCCTAATAACATTTGGAATCTTAACGCAACAAGTGAATCCTTTGGGAGACCCTTTTCTCTCGATGGGAGGCGGTTGCGTTGTGTTCAAGATTGTCAGTGATTCATCGCTTGTTGGGCGTGGACTTGTGACGGAGCACATCGGAAGTCCCTCCCCTCTGGATCGTTCCTCACCGACTCCCCTCGTGGATACTATGTCGTGTCGCCAAACAGCGGTGGAGGGGAATGTGGGTTTGTCTGAGGCTTCAACTCGCGTAAAGGCAAGAAAACTTGACCCGAGAACGTAATGCAACGGTTTCGCGGGGAGAGGCTCGGGGTTTCTGACGACTCCTTTGCCGTCACGCGAAGCCTGCAAAAATCCATTCACACCACCAACTCTTAACACCGTCACTCTCAATTCCCCCCAAGTAGCCTAGGCTTCATCCCGAGCAACGTCTGCGGGCTTTCGAAGAGGATCGATCGGGAAATGCTCAGGGCGTCATCCATCGTGTATTGACCTTGTTCGATCTTCTCGGCTAGCACCCTCGCCAACTGCGCGCGGACGATGACCAGCTTCGCGTAGACCCACTCGACAGTGTATGCATCGGAGAAGAACCCCATCTGCTTGTTCACCGACAGCATATCTAACCGTTCGGAGATGATGTGCCGAATCGTTTGGGGAAAGAAATTGTGCCACCAATAGCCGGACAGGCTGAAGTTTGGAAGTTCTCGAGCCAGAGTGCAAAGCGCCTGATTCGCATGCTTGCAGCCAACGGTGCACTGAAAACGCAAGCCGGGATGGCGTCCAATAATCTCGCCCAACTGCTTGATCGTGTGTTGATTAAGCCTACTACCCGTCTCGTGAGGTAAAGGCTCCGCTCCGAGACTGAACTGGAACACGATCTCATGGCCATGTTTTTCTAGCTCCGTCAGGAAGGCTTCACTAATGTACGCAGCGTAGATATCTCTTTCTGTAGGCCCAGCGGTCGACCGAAGAGACATTGCTTCGATCATTTCATCGGAAGTCGGTAAGTCGTAGTTGATATCGGTCGAATAGTGGCTGGCCGTCGAGATGACTTGGCCGTACGGGATGACATCAACGTAGTGTCGGATTGCGGCATGAACATCGTCCAGCGATTTTATCGTTCGATCCGTCGCTGGTCGATGGGTCCCGATTGCGACGGGACTCTCCGGTTGCCGACCCCACGTTCGTTCCAAATCGTAAATCGCGGTATCGAACTCACCCCACTGGCAGCGAGTGAACATTCCCCACTCCAGCGAGTATTGAAGTCGATCGTCGTCTTGCCCCTGTCCGCGACGGGCAAATTCGGCACATGTCCGTTGGACGTTCAGCCTGTCCAAGATCGAGTGATGCCACTCCCGATTGTCCGCCCGCTCGCGGATAACGTCGTCGATTTCACGCCAATTACCGCTCGTGATCGGCCTAT
>Ga0206951_1161_pt1 | contig 14876 bp, 13 predicted proteins | sample Alteio_BWOrgHeat_38_FD_152974 | JGI IMG/M metagenome (GOLD analysis project Ga0206951, IMG submission 152974) | Enriched cells from forest soil in Barre Woods Harvard Forest LTER site, Petersham, Massachusetts, United States -... | ecosystem: Environmental > Terrestrial > Soil > Temperate forest >... | reverse complement strand
ACGTGATCAGGGTTGCCGACCGCGTCGACGGTATCAACCTCAAACTGATGAAGTGCGGAGGGATCACGGAGGCACTCCGAATCGTCGCAACAGCAAAGGCTTGCAGGCTCAAGACGATGATCGGATGCATGAGCGAGACGAGCGTGGCGATTGCAGCCGGCGCAGCGATTGGCGCCCTATTTGACCATATCGACTTAGACAGCCACCTCAACCTCAACCCCGATCCGGCAACCGGGGCCCCGATAATTGATGGCGTGATCGTTCCTACCGATCTTCCCGGGCACGGAGCCACTCTCAATGCTTAGAAGGGACCAAAACCTCGCCATCTACATGGAGGGCTCCGTTCGAGGGTACGGGGGCAAGATGGGTTTTGGAATCCTTCGCTATTCGCCAAATCGCACCGTTTGCGTTATCGATAGCGAAACGGCAGGGGCCGACATGAAGGAAGTTGCAGGGATGCCAAGGTCCTGCCCAATCGTCGCGAGTGTCGAAGAGGCGTTTGCCTTGGGGGCGGACGTATTCGTTCTCGGTATAGCGCCGCCAGGTGGGTTGATCCCTTCGGCATGGTACGAGGTCATCGACCGAGCGGTCGAGTTAGGGATGTCGGTTATCAACGGTCTCCACGATTTACTTGGTCCGAAATATGAGGGTTTGCACCCTGGTCAATGGATCTGGGATATCCGCATCGAACCAGCAGGACTTAAGCCGGGCACCGGGCTCGCCGCAAGCCTTGGCAACCGGCGGGCCTTGCTCATTGGAACCGACATGGCAGTCGGAAAAATGACAGCGGGCTTGGAGATTTATCGCACCGCACGCGAGCGTGGCGTGTTGGCGGAGTTTGTGGCCACCGGCCAGATTGGGATCACGATCACTGGCGCCGGGGTCCCTCTAGACGCGGTTCGAGTCGATTTCTCGACCGGTGCGATCGAACAGGAAGTGATGAGACACCGAGACGCCGAGCTAGTAATTATTGAGGGCCAGGGTTCACTCAACCACCCTGGAAGCACAGCAACCCTTCCGCTTTTGCGCGGGTCTATGCCCACCCACCTGATTTTGTGCCACCGGGCTGGACAGACAAGCCTCACCACTCTGCCCAACGTGCCAATCGCGCCGTTGGGAGATCTGATACGCCTCTATGAGGAACTCGCGTCCGTGCACGGCCTCTTTCCGCGCCCAGCGACGGTCGGAGTTGCTTTGAATACGGCCCACGTGGAGTCCGATGAGGAAGCATTGAGCGCCTGTCGGGAGCTTGAGCAGGAATTGGGTCTCCCGTGTGTTGATCCCGTACGGCACGGCACGGCGCGCCTAGTGGATCGTTTGTTGGTTTAGCTTTTTAGGGGTTTCGAAACCGCCGAAAGCTTGGATGCCTCTGCTCCGAAGCGCGCGACTGCGTCCGGAGGCGCAAAGGCGAACGAATAGAGCACTCGTACTCGAACACATAACCGCACGGTCCGGCCGGTTTCATGAACTCTCTACGAACTAGCTGTTACTGAGCCTCGGCGCCTTCGGACGCTGTCGCCCACAGCCGGGGGATGAAAACGTGATGGCTGCCGCATCCGGGAGTAGCCCCAAGGGGGCGTTATCTGCCAGCCCAGGATTTCAACCCTTGTCCTTACCCACATTTCTGAGAGTTCTGCCGCCAGCCTGAAACGGTACCAGTCTAGGCATGATTTATCCCGGAGGGATTGTGTCGATTAGCCCACGGTTGCCTTTAAGGGCTACCGTGGTTAGGCCAGAGGGCTCCGATCCAACCTCGGACGAGGTTGTGTTGGCTTTGAAATCGTGTCAGGCAATGTAAGGTTGGCTCAACCGTGCGATGGGTTCACACAACCTCTCCGAGGTTGAACCGCGCAGCGCCCTTTACCCACGGTAGCCCGGAAGCAACCGTGGGCTAAACGACATAATCCCTCCGGGATAGGGATCGGTGACTATCGCACCGAGATCCGAGCAGAAATGTGGGTAAGGACAAGCGTTTCAACCCTGGGAATCGTGTCGGCCCAGAATCCGCCCTGAATGGGCGGCATCAACGGCCGTGTGGCGGACAAGAAACTGCCGGTGTGCGACCTTCACCCGGCATTTAAGGCCCTTGATGCGTCCCTTTCAGGAACGAGATTAGGCGGCTGCACCCTGTCCCAGGGTAGAAACCCTGGGCTGGCAGTTGTCGCCCCGTTGGGGCTGTCAGAAGAGCAGAGAACGATCCAACAAGTGTTGTCCAAATTTTGCGAGGAGGACATGTGCGAAACAATGGGCATGGAGCCGCGGATCGGGCGAGCCACAGAGGGACTGCGGCGGGGCCTGTCATTTGATCTTGATGCGTCATCGACAGCGCCCCTGACTTGTCGTATCCGTCTCCCCACAAAGTAACCTATCGATGTGCTTACTCACCTCGCGTGCTCTCTTTGCGGCAAGACTTACAATTGGAATCAGCTGATCAACACCTGTACATGCGGCAAGCCGCTTTTGGCGCAGTACGACTTGTCTTCGACGACTCTGGACAGAGCCGCGCTGAAGGATCGCGAATGCACGATGTGGCGATATCGCGAGGTACTTCCACCCTGCGAAGCAATTTCCTTAGGCGAAGGAATGACACCGCTGCACCACGCTCCGAGACTCGGAGAACGGTGGTACGTCAAAGACGAAGGAGTGAATCCGACCGCCAGCTTTAAGGCACGTGGTATGTCGGCCGCTGTTTCCATGGCGAAGCATCTTGGCGTTCATGCGGTGGCTGCTCCAAGCGCCGGAAATGCGGCGGGCGCGATGTCGGCATACGCCGCGAAGGCAGGGATGGCGGCTCATGTGTTTATGCCGAGGGATACGCCGAGGGCATTTATCGTCGAATGCGACTTCCTGGGCGCTCATGTCAACTTGGTCGATGGCCTCATTAACGTTTGCGGCGCAGAGGTCCGCAAATTCATCGATGCGAACCCTAACCCCGTGTTCGACCTCAGCACTCTGAAAGAGCCCTACCGGGCGGAGGGAAAGAAGACGATGGGGTACGAAGTTGCAGAGCAGATGGACTGGGAATTGCCCGATGTGATTGTCTATCCCACCGGCGGCGGCACCGGCCTCGTAGGAATGTGGAAGGCGTTCGACGAGATGGAACGGATGGGCTGGCTCGGCTCGAAAAGGCCCAAGATGATCAGCGTCCAAGCAGCCGGATGCGCCCCGATCGTAACTGCGTTCAACAAGGGCGAGCGTTTCGCGGATGAGTTTCCGAACGCGCACACCTCGGCATCGGGGCTGCGCGTACCCAAAGCGATCGCCGATTTCATCATGATTGACCTGATCCACGCTTCGGGAGGTACCGCTCTTACGGTTACCGACGAAGAAATGGTCGTGGCAACTCGCGAAATGTCGTCGAAGACCGGAGTCTTTGCCGCTCCCGAAGGTGGCGCGACGCTTGCGGCTGCTCAGAAACTACGCGATCAGGGCTTCATCAAGCCATCCGACTCGGTCGTTTTGTTCAACACCGGTTCGGGGTTGAAGTATTTGGAGGCGTTCGGGTAGGGCGTCACTCGATAGGACTTATAGGACGCATAGGACATGTAGGTCGAATAGACACGATTCATCCTTTCGGGTGTATAAGTCCTATCCGTCCTATTTGTCCTATAAGTCCTACGAATCTATCGACGCCAAATAGCCCGCCAACGTGATCAGCCGCTCATCCCCCGGAAATGCCTCACGAAGGGCATCGATCGCCACTCGCTCGACGTCGCGAAAAGGAAAAGGCGGCCCGATGGGGGTTACGGCCGCAAGACGGATCTGATCGGATGCCTCGGCGTTCAGTTTGGTCGCCTTCATCAAGCAGTAAGCCATTAGATACCGAAGCATCGGCAGGTCGCGGTGACGAATAGCTTCGTCGATCCATCGGCTGGCTTGGTCAAAAAGACCGCACTCGATCAGCAGGCATGCGACTTCAATAAACTCTTCGGGATTCTCTTCCAGCGGCGCAAGCAACGGATTCGAGGCTGCATCCAGGCTAATTGGCTGGCTCAAGAAACTCTCCGCGCGTAGGGCAGGCTCCATCGGCGCTAAATAGTGGGCATTGAGCAGTTCGGCTTGATTGTCCTCATCAGACAAGCGCAGTGCCAGCGCTTTTGCCCACCAAGCAAGAGGATCGTCCGCGTTGTACATCAACGCCTGCTCGAACAATTCGCAAGCCTCGAAGTTGCGTTTCTCCGCGAGGGCCTTCATTCCAAGCAAGGTGTGAACCAAATGACGAGTTGAGATGTCGAATGCCGCCCGCTGCAAGTCGATAATCGGGGAGGTTGTTGTCAAAGCGTTAGAGCGGGGCACGCGGGAAGCGTTAAAGCGTTGAAGCGTTCGAGCGTTCGAGGGAGCTTGTTGTGGTTCATCCTCTGGTTCACCAGGAACCGAGTCTGCAAAGTCAGGCAGAGGCCTGTCAAAGTTCCTCGAACGCTCTAGCGCTTCAACGCTAAAACGCTGTTCGCGATCAGCGCTATAACGCTGTTCGTCCGAACGCTGTAACCCGTCGAGCCTAAGGATTTCTCTTTTCCCTGGGTCCTTCAGGACGAGGCTTACTGGCTTCAAGCCATTCAGCGGAATCTCAAGGAGGTTTTCTGGGTAGAGGTCGACTTTGGCTTCTAAAGTTTGGCCATCCTCGGTCAAGAGCAATAGCTTGTGCCCGAGTCGCTGCTCCGTACATTGAATCCGTAGAACTCCAGAATCCAAGCTCACGGAAGCTTCTCGACATGCGCCCACGAGGCTGCCAAGACCTGACATCGGCACAAGTGTTAGGCTCCAAGCGTCGACCTGCCTGGGGGCAAGCGACCGAGTCTCGCTAAACCGGGCATATCTCAAGCATCCATCTCGAAACTCGGTTCCATCAAAAGGTAGTCCATCGCTGTACATTGCAATTCCCACGTTCCGGTCGGAGCTGAAGACGCGATTTCCATCGGATTTGCCGTCTCCAAGATAAACGGAGAGCAACCCGTTGTAATCTTGCGGGCGAAGCCATCGGTTAAGAACTCGTGCTTCAAACCGCAGTTCTGCCCGATCGGGAGGCAGACTCACTTTTAAGTGGAAGCTCAATCCTGTTCCGGAGAACGTTTCAGCAATCCAAACGACCGCATCGGCGTTGTCGTCCGTCGCGAATTCGATTTGAGTACTCACGTTGCCAAGAGCATTCAACCGTTCTTGGCCATCGAGAAAGAGTTGGATGCCTTCACGTACCGACGCGCCCCTGCGACCGCATGGCTGCGGCTCGATTGCGGTATGACGGCGAAGGATCTCCGACCCGGTTCGTTTGTCGAATAAGCTTATGATACGGCCGCCAAGTCCAGGCAAAAGAGTTGCTCGCACATACGAATTCTCGAGAATGATCGTTCGAAACGTCCGCATTTCCTGTTCGTCTGATGGTCTAAGTTGTGGGAACGGATAACCCCTCCACGTAGATCCAATCGCGGGAATCAATGCCTCAACGAGGCCGATTTGTAAATCGATTCCATCTTCAAATGCTTCGGCGGAGGGTTGGGACATGATAAGGTGGGAGCAGATTCGAGGTTACCTAAGCTACAATGAACCGATGGCGAGTTCAAAATCCGCAGGTTTGCTCATCTGCAAGTGGATCCTTGTGCCAGCACTGCTAGCCATCCTCGGATACTACGTGGTTGGTCCACGCGTTGGGAAGTCGAAAGTCAAGCCGGTTAGCGACCAAAGCGCGCCAGCAAAGGATTCAGAAGTCCCAGCTGTCCCGCATTCAGAGCACTCAGCGAGGTCGGCCGATCCAAATCCAGCGTCGCCCACCGCGTCTGCCCCCGACCTCGACATAACAGTACACAAAGTTGCCCGTCGTGCTTCGAGCACTGCCGAGACCGACCCGGAGGTTGAACCTAGGAAGCACCACCGGCGGAAAGCCAAACCCGCCGAGCTACCAAAGAGCCGGGACCCCATCGACGACCAACAAGACGAGGGCGGAAGCGCAGGTTCCACAACAGCTGGGTAAGCATTAACGTGCGGATTGTAGGATTGAGGGCGTGAGGCGGAAGAATCTCTCCGCATTTGCGGTCGTGATTCGGGCACATTCCTCGGCCGAAACTCCGATAGTTGTCGCCAGCGCTTCGTTCACGAATTTCACGTAGGCAGGCTTGTTGGGTTTGCCGCGATAGGGTTCGGGCGGCATGTAGGGGCTGTCGGTTTCGATGACCAATCTGTCGAGCGGAATCGAACGAATCACCTCTCGCAGCGCGTTGGCGTTCTTGTACGAAATCGGGCCGTCCACACCGAACATGCCACCTAGCGCAACTGCCCTTTCGGAGTCGTGCTGGTCGCCGGCAAAGCAATGAAACAAATAAGGCTGGAATGGACGGTCTTCGAGAATGTCGAGGAGCTGGGGGTATGCCTCACGACAATGAAAAACAATCGGGATTTCGGTGCGAGCGGCTAAATCCAACTGGTCATACAATGCCCGCATCTGTTCTTCAACCGTCGCATAATCCCAATAGAAATCGAGCCCGATCTCCCCGATAGCAACCACTTTCGGGTGACACAGCATCTTTTCAATTTCCACAAGCGACTCGGGAGTGTAATCCTTTGTGTAAGTGGGATGCCAACCAACGACTGCATAAACCGCTTCAAATCGGTCGGCAAGCTCTACCGCGCTCCGGCTCGTTATCGGATCGCACCCGACCGCAATGAGCCGCTCAACACCTGCCGCGACTGCCTCGCGAATTGCGAGGGCCGGGTCGGGAAACTTGTCCGGAAAGTTAATATGGCAATGGGTATCGATTAACATTCGTTCGCCGGACAGTGCCCTTCAAACAGGTTCTCGACGATAGGCGCTATCAGGTGACCGATGGCTCGAATCCCCTGAAGAACCGCCTTTGGCGAGCCCGGCAAGTTCACAACCAGCGCTCCGCGACAGACTCCTGCGATTCCCCTTGACAAGTGGCTAAAGGAGGTCTGCCCCATCCCTCGGAGACGCATCAGCTCACACAGCGAGTCGGCCCGTTTCTCCAATAATGGAGCAGTTGCTTCGGGCGTCACGTCCCGGGGAGCGAACCCGGTACCGCCGGTTGTGAATACGGCATGGCAAGTCTCACAAAGCTCGAGGATGGCTGACTGGATTTCCTCGACCTCGTCACGAACGATTCGCGATTCAAAGCTGGTGAAGCCTAATCCTACAAGGGTTTCCCTGGCGGTAGCCCCACTCAAATCGTTATCCGCCGTCCGCGTATCGCTGACGGTAATGATGCCTATTCGCGCCGCCAATCCGATTTACCTCCAGTTTTCGTCATCAGTTTTATGTCCGTAAGGACCAAGTCTGGGCTCACTCCTTTCAGCATGTCAATTAAAGTTATTCCGGCGACTACGACCGCCGTGTAAGCTTCCATTTCGACGCCGGTGACTGCGTCGGTGCGGGCGGTACCAGAGATTTCGATCCCATCGTCGCCTAGAGCAATCGTCACGTCGAGGTGAGACAACGGAACCGGATGACACAAAGGAATCAGGTCGGCGCACCGCTTCCCGCCCTGAATCCCCGCGATCTGGGCGATTGTAAGTGCATCGCCTTTCGGAAGATTCCCAATCGCTAGTCGGTGAGCTGGCGTTATGCGAAGAAGGCCGGTCACGCGGGCCTCGCGTCGGCTTGCAGCCTTTCCTGACACGTCGACCATACGAACGGTCCCATCAGCAGCCACATGGCTTAGTTCGCCCATGCCCTATTGTATTTGGAATTCCATACAATTTGGTTGGCCCATAATTCTAGATCTCAGAGGTCACGCGTTCGATGCGGAACAGGCGCTTCGAACGAGATATCCGAACGATGCGATGAGCAGGGCGCTCGCAGCCAAGGATGAAAATGTGGCGAAGCCACGTTCGGGAGCCCCAAGGGGGCGTCATCTGCCAGCCCAAGGTTTCAACCTTGGGAATCGTTTGGGTCCGGAGTCCGCCCTGAATGGGCGGCATCAAGGGCCGTGCGGCAGGTAATAAACTTGCGATGTGCAATTTGCCTTTGGCCTTCGAAGCCGTTGATGCGTCCCTTTCAGGGCCGAGATTTGGCGGCTCCGCCTTGTCCCAGGGTTGAAACCCTGGGCTAGCAGATGTCGCCCCGTTGGGGCTATAAGGAGACCATTCGGACCGTGTCGATCTACGGGTTGATTCGTCCGTCCTTTCCGACTGAAGGCAGTTTCGTCCGCACTTTATGGGGTGGAAGTTTCTTTACTTCCTCCATCAGGTACTTGATTGCTGCCTCGAGTTGAGGGTCTTGGCCGAGAGCGACGAGATCTGGACGGTTGTCGACGTCGATGTCGGGGTCAATTCCGTGATTCTCTGCGATGATCTCATTTGTTTCCGGATCGAAAATGCTGAACGCAGGCGAGGTAATTGTCCCCCCGTCGATCAGTTGATCTCCACCGCCGATTCCAACCAATCCGCCCCAGGTGCGCTTTCCGATCAGTGGACCAAGCTTTGCATGCTTAAACATCCACGGGAAGAAGTCGCCTCCCGATCCAGCGTAGCCGTTAATCAGCATCGCCTTCGGTCCGTCCATTGCTCGTTCTTCGGGGCCGTCTGCGCCATTTCTCGATTGAATCTCCGCCTTGACCTTTCGAGCAAGAGTATCTACGAACCACGGTTGGATGTAGCCCCCACCATTCCACCGCTCATCCACAATCATCGCGTCTTTATTGGATTGGGGATAGAAACCCTGAACAAAGTCGATCGAGCCCTGAGCCGCCGTATCAGAAATGTGCATGTAACCAATTCGGCCACCAGAGAGCTCGGTCACTTTTTTACGGTTCCCGTCCACGAATTCGATATAACGAAGCGACATCTCGGAAGCGATCGGAAATACTCTGACATGACGCGCTCCGGCATCGGTCGGCGTTGAGTTCACGGTTATCGTCACTCCCCTGCCTGCCTTATCGAGCATGAGTGAGTCCGGATTGGTGTGCGCGTCAACGGTCACCCCGTTAATTGCTAGCAGGTAATCGCCTTCGTTTACGTTGATTCCCGGTTCGCCCAACGGTCCCTTACGTGATTCATCGTACGTTAGACCTCGATAGATCTTCTTGAACCGAATATGGTTTCCTGCGGCCTCATAGTCGGCGCCTAAGTGTCCGATCGAAACCGGGCGCGCGGTGATTCCGAAATCGCCGCCTTGAACATAGGAGTGGCTGGTGCCAAACTCACTAATCATGAGTCCCAACACGTATGTCAGGTCCCATCGATTGTTTACATATTTGAGGTACTCGTGGTATCGCTTCCCAATGGCATTCCAGTCGAGTCCTCGGTACGATGCATCGTAGAAGTTATCCCGCTCGAACCTCCACGCCTCCCAGAACATCTGGTTCCATTCGTCGCGCGGATTGATCATCGCCTCCACGCTATTTGTGTCAACCTTTCCTTGTCCCATCGTGTTGCCAGGTCTCGCGTCGATCACGCCGACGCCCAGCGCCCCGAAGTAGGCAATTTTACTTCGAGCCTGGTTGAACGACAAGCCAGATGCTCCGCCAGATAGAATTGGCGCAGATTCTCGACTAGTGAGGTCGAACTTCATGACACTTCCGCTTGCCGGATAGAAAACGCCGTTTGTTGAACCGATGACAAACGGATAATTCCCGTTTGGCAACGGCAACGCAATCAGCCTGTCGCCAAGGCCATCTAAGTCGATTTTAATCGCCGGTCCGTCTCCCTTTGGCGGTCCCGCCGGACCTGCTGCGCCGTGCGCTGGAGGTCCGCCTACGGTCGCTTCCGGCTCTTCTTCGTCGGGTGGAACGAGAGGATTCGGAGTCGACTTTTGGAGAGGAATGACATAGATCTTTTGTGCATTCTCGACTTTGAGGCTGAATTCATAAGCACCGTAGGTTGGACCGAACGTACGTCCTGACACCAAGTACAGATACTTCCCATTGAGATCGAAGGAAAGATTGGTATCGCTGAAAAACCCGTCTGTAACCTTGGTTCGCTTCCCTGTCGCGATCTCGTAGAGATAGAGGGCGCTGAATTGGTTGTCGCCTAGCTCGGTATAGGCAATCCATTTGCTGTCGGGCGAAAAATCGATATCGGAGATTCCGTACCGAGCCTTGATAATCGGCTTTGATTGCTTGGAAGCTACATCGAGGAGAAGAAACTCATTAGCTACCGTCTGAATGCCAATGCTTTTACCGTCTGGAGCGTATTGGATCCCCTGAATGGCAAACGGGCTGTTCTTGGTTAACTGAGTAGCTTCGCCCCCCAGTTGTGGCCTTACGTAAACTTCGTTTTGACCCGTTGCGTCGCTCACATACGCGATAGATTTGCCATCAGGCGACCATTGCGGGAATCGCTCCCGCGAGGCAGGCGAGTTTGTTACGTTGCGAGTGTCCCCAGTCTTGGCTGGGACAGAGTAAATGTCGCCTCTGGCCTCAATCGCGAGTCTTGCGCCACTGGGAGAGAGGGAGACAGAAGTAATTTGATTGCTTACCGAACGCATGTACGGGCGTGCGACCAGGTTCTCGCTTGCGATATGGGGCGAAAGTCGCTCTATCTTTCTGCTCGCGATGTCAAATGTGTAAAGATAGCCGTCCCGCTCAAACACGATCGTCTTGCCGTCGCAATTAGGATATCGAACGTCCGCATCGGCAAATTTGGTCAGCTGAGTGTCCGACTTGGACGTCAGGTTGTAAACAAAAAGATTCAGGGTTCCATTGGCTTTATCGCTTACGTAGTAGATTTCATGGCCGACGACCATCGGGAAATACGACTGCTCCCGTTTGCTGGGTAATTCGCTGTAATGATTCCCAGGAAAGTTGTAAATGGAAATTCGTCCCTGGGTACCGCCCCGATAATGCCTCCAGTTGAAAGCATAGGAGTTCGTCCGCGTGTAGGCCATCGTCTGCCCATCCGGGAAATACGATACTTCCGCAACCTCGTTGATTTTGGTCGAGATAGGTAAGCCGCCTTTGGGATCGATCATCCAGAGGCGCGATTGGCGGTTGATGAAGTTACCTGCCACCGACGCATAAGCGATCTTTCCGTCTGGAGTCCAACCCAGACAGCTATCTGGCTCGGCATCATAAGTAAGCCTTTTCGGCTCACCGCCGGTGATTGGCATGACGTATATATTCGATGCGCCGTCATATTGCCCCGTGAACGCCACCCAATTCCCATCAGGTGAAATCTTGGGACGAATCTCTAAACCAGGATGGCTTGTTAGCCGTCGAGCTAGCTCGCCGCTTGAAGTTTTGGTGACCCAAAGGTCTCCAGCATAGCTGAACACGACGGTGTCGCCGTGGATGGCAGGCGTTCGCATCAACCTCGGCTCGGTGGTATCACCGTTCTGGCCAAGTAGGGCGAACATCGCTGCAGTCGTAAGGATAAGGCTCAAATGAATTCCTCCAGTGGAAAACTAAACAAAGTATGGCCCTTTATAGGGGTGAGGGTCGAGGGGAGACGGTTGAATAAGCGTTAAAGCGCTGAGCGTTGAAGCCTTCGAGGGCGATGACCAAACTGTAGTCGCTGTTTAGCTCTATAACACCAGGGCGCTTTAACGCTATCGGAGGCACGCCTCCTAGAATAACGTTACATTGAAAAGTGTTCAAGCCGATCGCCGAGTTAGCAATCACCTCGGACCCTTCAACGCTCAGTGCTTTAACGTTTTCAGAGGCACGCCTCCTAGAATAGCGCTACATTGAAATGCGTAAAGCCACTCAGGTAAATCGCCCAATTGGCAATCTCCCTTGAACGCTCGGCGCTTTAACGCTTCCTCTGATTGTCTACCGCTCATTTCCCAGCAGGGTTCCGCCTCCTTTGGACTTTCTCCAGACATCTCGCCAGCGGTGAACGTCGACAGCGCCGATTTCTGGCCGAGGCTTGCGTTCTTCTGCGCTTGGCAAGGGTGGGAATGGCTTGCTTGGCATCGTTTGATACCAGTAAGCCACACTGGCCAAATCGAGACTTAGGCAGTTCGCGTGACCGTGCTCGATGCTCGCCCGCAGCGACTTCTTGAAACGGATCGGATCTTCAAGATGGAAGCGATAAACATGGGTTCGCCCTAGCCAACCAAAACGAGGGCTTTCGTTGTTTCGACCGGGAGCACGCGCCGTCCCGAAATAAGGATGGCAATAATGCTCATCCGGGCACCAACTCTGATTGAAGTAGTCCTCTGTTCCGGTGCCGTGGGCGCTCCCAGGCCACGCTTCACCGTCGACGAGAAACATGTCGTCTCCCTCCCCGTACCAAATCGGACTCGGGCAATTAATGTAATAGTTGACGCCGACGTAGTGCCCTTCGCCCTCCGGCTGGCAGAATACGTAGTTGTTCGCATCCGTCGGATTATTTGGAAATTTGCCAAAAACTTCCCACTCGTTCTCGACGTCTCCGCCAACACCAACGTTATCGGTCTGCCCTTCCGGATGAGTCAGTTCCTGGCGGTAAAGCGCGTGGAACCGACCAAGCGAATCCGGAACACTCGAGTGTTTATCGTAATCGACGTAATAGTAAAATGCGTCGATATCCTCGGTTCCCTGATTTTCGACCGTGAGTCTGGCTCCATTGCCGAACGGCATTGGGAAATAACAGACCAGCGCATTGCCATTTGCAGGAGCAGCAGCGAGCGGAAGCGATATGAAATTGTATTTCATCCCCCAGCCCTGCCCAAAGAACTCGCCGATTGGTGACTCGATCGATGGATGCTCTTGGCCGTCCCAAAAGGCTCGGAACACCAAATTCCGGCGAAGCAATTCGTCCTTCCCAGATATCGTGATCCAGATGTGCTTCACGACTCCAGCTCCCGGCAAATCCGCCAGCACGAACGTCTCTCCCTGCGGGATCTTTACGCAATCGCCATTTCCTCCAGCGCGATCGTAACTAGAGACGCGTTTGCTTCGAGCGTCGATGATCTGAGCAATGTTGCTAAGCGGTCCGTTTGACATCAAAAGTCACGTTACCGCACAAAGACGTGGGTTCGCCGCGCTCAACGGGACCGCGAGGACGGGTGGAAACGACTCACTGCCCACCTTACGTGCGTACTCGACCCCGGAAATATCGCGGCGGCGACTGAGGGCCATTTTGCGAACACTATTGATCAACAAAACTTAACAGCTACCCCATCGCGGAGAAGGCTCTCACGTTCCCTGCCCTCGAACGCTTCAACGCTTGCGCTCTCTAACGCTGAATTGATCGCTAGTTACTAACCGCTTCGCGCTCCGGTGCGATGACGTGCTCGGCGCCCTGTTCGAGAAATGAGAAAATGATCTCTCTGGACACGGAAGGGAACTCGCTCAAAAAGGCATCCACCGTCTCGCCCGTCTCGATGTAATCGAGCAGCGTCTGCACTGGAACTTTCGTTCCGGCGAACACGGGGGCGCCCCACATGATCTCTGGGTCGACGGTCACTGTCTTCATATCCTTCATTCTATAGCAACTCTCTGCATCGTGCCCACAGTTAGAGTGCCTTTACTAAAGGAATATAAACTCCACCTACCACGCTGCGTGCTTGAAAGCCGATTTGTTTGGCAGTTTTTGTATCGTGCCAATCGCTAAGAGGGACTCTACTAGGTGTTTTGTTCAGATATTCGTACAAAGGATCGATAAAAAGCTCAAACTCTGATTTTGAGGCTGAAAGTGTTGCCGTCCACACCACCCAATCGATTTTAGTATAGTCTGCCCGACTATCGAGAGGCAGCCCGAACTCGTTCTGGTTTGCAAGGTAGTGGTTTACTTCCCTGTCGATGACCTCTCGAGGAAAAAGGTTCAGCTTCAGAATTCGCTCCCAGGCAATATTGTATTTTTGGCTCCAAGTTCCTTCTCGATCAAAAGCCAAGCGGTAGTGGTCCCCATCTTGAGCTAGCCTCTGCCATTGTGTCGCCATGCGTTGGGCGTTTTGGCAAATAATCTGAGCGCGGGTCGTGTCGCCTCTCATGTGACAGAGTTGCCCGAATGCGCCAAGTGCGACGATAGCCTTTAACGACAGGTTTGCGTTGTGAGCGAGATGGCCCGCGAAATCGTCGGTACAAAGTTGGTTTTCCGGATCAAGCCCGGACTGCATCAGGTAGCCAGCCCATTTGGAAAGAGTCTCCCAGTACTTTTCCGCCAATGCATTACTCTTTTGCGCCTTGCAAACTGCCGCCGTGAGAATTAGCATGTTCCCGCACTCTTCCACTGGCATTTGATCGTCATCAGTTTGCTCGCCACCTCCGTACACTTGGCCGTTAGCTTGTGGATAAGTACCGAGATCGTGGGGAGCGAAAGGAAACTTCCAGCGAGGAGTCGCCGCATAATCCAATATCGGCACAATTTGTGCTTTAAGCAGGTCAGGGTTGAAACGCAGAAAAAAGGGAGACCCAGGATAGGTCACATCGACCGTGCCGATGCATCCGTTGCTGAAGTTCTCTTTGCTAAACATCAGCAAGGTTCCGTCGAAGTCCTCGACAATCGCGTGTGCTGCAAGACACTGCCGGAACGCCAATTCGGCGATCTGCGCGTATTTCTCTCCTCCACGCTCAACCAGTTCCATGTGAATCGACTGGTCAAAAGAAATACACCGATTTCGGACATTCTCGTATTCGGTTTCTGCTTTTGTTAGCAATTGGTCGACCTGCAGCCCTTGCCTCTTCCAGTAAGGGACAAGCTTTCGATGGAAGTACTCGATCGCGAATTCTTCGTCATACGCCAGCAACAAGTGGGAAGATACTGCATCGGCTCCCACTTTTCCGAATCTCGTCACCGTGGCAAGCACCGGCTCGGCATCTCTTGGCGGCCGTGGGAAACGCATGTCGTCGGAACTCGGCAGAACTCCGTCGCTGGCAAACATAGAACGGCTGTTGCTAGCTGAGGATATACAAAGAGTTGGAAAGGTATCTATTGGAATGGCCAGATAGAGAGTGCCCCAATCGATACGAAGGTTGTCGCCGCGCTTGTCCAGAACCGGTTGGTCA
>Ga0206951_1159_pt1 | contig 14980 bp, 8 predicted proteins | sample Alteio_BWOrgHeat_38_FD_152974 | JGI IMG/M metagenome (GOLD analysis project Ga0206951, IMG submission 152974) | Enriched cells from forest soil in Barre Woods Harvard Forest LTER site, Petersham, Massachusetts, United States -... | ecosystem: Environmental > Terrestrial > Soil > Temperate forest > O... | reverse complement strand
GCGCGATCGAAAGCCTTGACGGTGCCGCTGAGAAGCAGCATGGGCACTTCAGGCGTGATCTCTTTCATGCGCCGCACCAATTCGTTTCCGTCCAATTGCGGCATCAGCAGATCGCTGACCACGAGGTCAATACCACCGCTGCGGAAGGCTTCAAGTGCTTCTTCTCCGGAGAGCGCAGTAAGCACGCGGTAGCCGCGGGTTTCGAGAAGGAATTTGCGAACGGAGAGTGCTTGTTCGTTGTCGTCTACGCAAAGAATAACTTTTCTGGGCCTCATGGGTTCCTTAACGGCTTCGCACATTAGGGCGAAGCGGATGAGGGCAGACACACTTCAAGCGTGCGAGCCCGTGGGGGTGGTCGGGCCGCTGTCCAAATCGAAACGAGGCTCGGCTGTCCGCGCTGCGTGGAGGCTCTTTTTAGAAAAAGTATTGTCCTCCACGCTAGAGGCGCGGCGCCGCAGGGCCCGTTTCAAAGCGGGATGCGGTTGAGCCAGAACGCGCGGCATGGTTGCCGGCGCAACAACCAGGCAGCTTCTGCTATGCTTGCGCGTTTCTCGGGGTAAATTCCGGAAGGTGGCAGGCTTTGCAAAAGCGGCCGCAAGCGCACATGCCTGCGCACTCTGGCTCTCATTCAGTTGTCAGTAATCGGCGAAAGTCGCGTTTCGCAATTCCGAAACGCTTGCCAAGAGTACGAAGGGCTGAGCCGCGTGTAAACGGGGAAGATGAAGCGAAGGAGAGGTGAATTTTTCACTAGCGATTCACCGGATTTTGATTTGACGGCGTGGTTATTGGCGATTCGCGTGAACAGGCCTGTTGAAAGCATGTGAATCATTCAAGGAAAAAGCGTCCCTTTGCTACGAAAACAGTGCTGCCGGAGACACGCACTTCCCGAATTGAAACTCCATCACGTTTTGCGCGCACGCCGATATCGCTTGCACGACCCATTTCAATGCCCTGACGGATGTGCAACATCTCGTCTGAGGCGGCCACGCCGTGATGCACAAGATAGGCGATAGCGCAGCCGGCCGCCGAACCGGTTGCAGGATCTTCGCCGTTGTAGAACTGCATGCGTGCTCTCCATACGCCTTTGACTTCCGGCGCGATGCAATAAAAAAATCTCGCATCGCGAGCTTCCAGATAATCGCTCGCAGTCGCAGCGGAGATGCGCAGTGTAGCCAGTCTATCCACAGAGCGAAACGGAACGATGCAGAATGGCAGGCCGGTGGAGACTGTCTGAATTGGCATATCGGCGGATAAGTCATCTACATGAATACCGATCGCACGAGCGACTGCATCGCGATCGTGGATTTGTCCGAAAACGGGATCCGGCTGCGTCATCTCGCCATGAGGTGTTCCCTGGGATGATCCGGAAAAGCGAACTTCGACTGCGACCACATTCAATTCGAGGCGAATGATTTCGTGATTGGCGTATTCGGGCAGAAACTGGCGGATAAAGCTGCTGGTACCAAGCGTCGGATGCCCGGCGAAAGGCAGTTCTTCTTCGGTGGTGAAGATGCGAACGCGCACGCCGCGGAGACGCTCCATCTCCAGTGAGCGGCGAATAATGAAGGTCGTCTCGGAGAGATTGGTTTCACTTGCGAGCCGCTGCATTTCGGCAGGCGACAAATCTCCGGCATTCTCGAAAACTGCAAGCTGGTTACCCTGAAAGGGTGTGCTCGTAAAAACATCGCAGAGGTGATAATCGAGTTCGCGCATAGTGATAAGTTTCGCAGAGTGGGCAGCGTTATGGATGATGGATTTGGTCGCGAACCCGCTAGTGGTCATGGTGGAAATTGAGTGCTATAAACCGACAAATGTTTGACATGCCTGCGGTCACGGACTATGCTCATTTTCAGGATGAACCACACCGCTCCAACCTGCATGTGTCTGTGCTGCTGCTGTCGCTGCTGCACTATGCGGGTGTGTTCCTAGAGCGAAGTCCAGAGAAACCAAGCTCAATCACCCACCCGCAAATGCCGAGGTGGGTTTTTCATTTACAGGAAGGATCGCGAATCAAAATGTCACTCCGCATCAACGATATTGCACCGGATTTCACGGCTGAGACTACCCAGGGGACGATTCATTTCCACGAGTGGATCGGTGATAACTGGGCGGTGCTCTTTTCCCACCCTAAGGATTTCACCCCTGTCTGCACTACCGAGCTCGGCGCTGTTGCCGGCCTGGAAAAAGATTTTGCCGCGCGCGGAGCCAAGGTGATTGGCCTCAGCGTTGATAAGGTGACCGACCACGGCAAGTGGCTCACGGACATTCAGGATGTGAGCGGGAATGCAGTAAATTATCCGATCATCGGTGACCCGGACCTGAAGATCGCCAAGTTATATGACATGCTGGCGGCTGACGCGGGCGATTCCTGCGAAGGCCGGACTCCGGCTTTGAATGCGCCGGTGCGGACTGTCTTCGTCATTGGACCTGATAAGCGCATCAAGCTGACGCTGGCCTATCCCATGACGACTGGTCGCAACTTCGATGAGATTATCCGCGTGCTTGACTCGATTCAGCTCACCGCGAAGCATCGTGTGGCGACTCCGGCGAACTGGAAGCAGGGCGGCGACGTTATCATTACCGGGGCGGTTTCGAATGATGAAGCCGATAAAATTTTTCCCGGATATAAGACGGTGAAGCCGTATCTGCGCACGACAGCGCAGCCTGAGTAAGATTGCAATCAAATCCTCCGCCGCGTTCTCTAACGACGCGGCGGTGATGAGCACCGGTGGCGAAGTGGCTAACGCGCTGGTCTGCAAAACCAGTATTCGCGGGTTCAATTCCCGCCCGGTGCTCCAATCCTTAGATTCGCCTCTTTTCCCGGTCCTTTTGCCGCATCCAGCAGATGTCCGCGATCCTCGCTGATAGCCTCAGCCTGTCTCACACGAAAATCCGCAATCAGCGGCAGGTGGTCAGAAGCAACGAGCGCCTTCCTGCTGCGCCACAGGATGGCTTTTTCGAATTCGAGTGGCGGTTCGTAATAGTAATGATCGAGTGAAAGCATGGGAAAGACGCCGGGATAGGTCCTGGGGAAACGCATCCCGTGTTTCGGGCGGAATGTCTTAAAGGTTCCTCTTAACAGCCGGGTCGTGAGCCCTTGCGTCCATTCGTTGAAATCGCCGACAATCAGCCGGGGATTATTTAATTCTTCCCTGCCGAGAATTTCCAGACTCAGGAGCCGTGTTGCCTGAGAGCGACGCTCCATGAAGCCGGTTCCAAGATGCAGATTGAAGAGGTGGAGCATCTGGCCGGCACCCAGTTCGATATCGGTCTGCAGTACGCCGCGCTCCTCCCGCATGCGATGGGTCACGTCATGATTGCGCCAGCTGCATAAAGGAAAACGGGTGAGGGTCATATTGCCGTAATCCCCACCGCGATAGGCGCGGTTAGCGCCAAAGCACCAGGCATATTCAGGAAAAGCTCTGGCGATTTCACCCGCTTGATCGTAGATTGCTGGGCCGCCCGGCACATTGACAACCTCCTGCAGGCAGAGGATGTGCGCCTTCAGTTCCATCAGAACGGCAATTATGCGGGCGGGAGAGATCTTCCGGTCGAGACCACGGCATTTATGAATGTTGTAGGTCGCTACACGGACGTGAGTCACAGCTTCCATCACTGTTGACGCTCGAAGATCCAGCCCAGCAACTCGGGTGCGCGCTCACTCACAGGACGATGCTTCCATTCCGCGAGAGAGATGCGCCGGCTCTCGGCGCGATCGGCTGTCATATCGTCCTCAAGCTGCTTCGCGAAGGCGGCATCGCACACGGCCAGATTCACTTCATCGTTGATTCCGAAGGAGCGGTTATCGAAGTTTGTTGAGCCTACGACGGCCCACAACTCATCGACGCAGAGAATCTTGGCGTGGATCATGGCGGGCTGGTACTCGTAAACCTCGGCACCTACCTTCAACAAAGGTCCATATCCTCCGCGGCTGGTGCTGCGCGTTAACAGGTGGTCGCTCTTGCGTCCGGGAACAAGGATGCGCAGCTTCACTCCACGCTCTTCCACCGCGCGACATAGCTCCCTGGTAAGGCTCTTGTCAGGAAGGAAGTACGGAGTCGTAATCGATATGCTGCTCTTCGCCGATGCCAGCAGAAGCTGAAATAACACGCGGGCTCTTGTCGATCCACCAACGGTGGGCGTGCTATTGACGACTATAGCTGCGGTTGACTGCGTAGAGGTAATTTTAGGGAAATATGCTTCGCCATTCAGCAGTTCGCCGCACGCCGCGAGCCAGTTTTCCGCGAATGTAGCCTGCAGGTTCGGCACCGCATCGCCCTCCACTCGCACCATGGTGTCTCGCCAGCTTGGATTGCCATGCAATCCGGAATACCATTGGTCAGCGATGCCGGCGCCCCCGATGAACCCAACGCTGCCATCTACAATCAGAAGCTCCCGGTGGGTGCGGTTATCCAGCCGGGTCATGCGATACCAGGTTGGGAAGTTGTAGCGGCTGACTTTTCCGCCCGCTTCGAGCAGGCGGCGAAAGAACGAACGGGTAGCGCCTGCGCTGCCGAAGGCGTCGATCACAATATTGACCTGCACGCCGGATCGCGCTCGCTCTGTTAGTGCTTCGAGATACTGGCGTCCGATGGCGCTTTTCTGGAAGATATACGCTTCCAGGTTGACACTGCGCTGAGCCCCGCGTATGGCTTCGAGCTCGGCGGTATAAAATAGCGAACCATTTTTCAGAACCTCTAACGAACCATTGCGATTCACTTTGGCGTCTACCAGCGATTCCACCAGGTCGAGGAATTCTGAAGAGTTATTGGAGGGAAGCTGATCCCTGTTGGTGATTTCATACTTTGGAGTTGGCGCGAAGACGCCCGAGAGCAAAAAAGCCGCCAGAAATGTTAAAGAGATGACTCCGAGAGCGAAAATGCCGGTTGGAACAGACACCAGAATCATGAGGGCGTACACGAGCGCGACCAGCCTTTCACTTTCATTCGAATTGAATTCACCCGGCGCGCGTTGCGCTCGGGAAATTGCAGTTGCTAATGCTGTTGAGATGCGCTGATCGGCTCGCTAGAAGGCGTGTTTTTGATTGGTGGGGAGGCCATTTGCCGTGGAAATGCCCGGTGATGTTCTGTGTTCCCCGATATTTTTTGGGGGGGGCGGCAGGCTACCAAAATTTCCAACTTGAATCTAACTATCCGTTGCTGAAGTCGCTACTGGCGATCAGGCGGTGGTTTGACAGCTGAATTTCGCTGGTGATACATATTTTTCCTGTGCACAATCGGTTGCGCTAACTGATTGCAAATATAAAAACAGTACAGATCAGTAACTCTTGGAGGCAGTATGCAAGGACTCACCATTGGGCAAAAACATGTTGCTTTAACGCCCAAATCACGCACTTTCGAGCGGTTTTTGTGCCTTTTTGCGACCATTCTGATGCTCGGATTTGCGGGTACGGCGCAGGCGCAATACCGGGCGTCCATTCGCGGAAACGTGACCGATCCGTCGGGCGCAGTGATTCCGGGCGCGAAGGTCACGCTGACCAATACAGACACCGGGCAGAAGCTGGTAAGCACGAGCGACGCGAGCGGCATTTATAACTTCAATGCCCTTCCGCCGGCGCACTTTTCGATGACGATCGAGAAGGACGGCTTCACGACCAAAGATCTGTCGCAGGTGCAGATCATCCCTGAGCAGCTGAATGCGATCAACGTTCAACTGGACCCGGGCGCGGTTCAGACGACGGTGACGGTGTCGACCACTACTCTCGGGCTCGATTCGGAGACGGCTACGGTCAGCTCGACCATCAACAGCAACCAGATTCAACACCTGCCATCGTTTAATCGCGATATTTTCCAGCTGGCGCAGCTGACGCCGGGTGTGTTCGGCGATGGCTCGCAGTCGGGCGGGGGCGGCGCGCAAGCTCTGCCGGGAAACCAGGGCCCGGGCGGTACCGGCGGTGGGTCAGGCGGCATCTTCCAGACGGAGAATGGACCGCAGATTCAGACCCGTGGCGGCCAGTATGAGACGAACAGCATCACGGTCGACGGCATAAGCACCGTGAGCGCAGTGTGGGGCGGCACGTCGGTCATCACTCCGAGCGAAGATTCAGTCGATAACCTGAAGGTGACATCGAACAGCTATGACTCTGAGAATGGACGCTTCAGCGGCGCGCAGATCCAGGTCACATCGAAGAGCGGCACGAATAATTTCCACGGGAGCGCCTTCTTCAAAGCGTCGCGACCGGGATTGAATGCGTATCAGCGGTGGAATGGTCCTGGTTCCAATATCTCGGGCACCGCGGCTGAGCGCGGAGTCAACCGGGACAATAACCGCTTCAACCAGTACGGCGGCAGCCTCGGCGGCCCTATCTGGAAAAACAAACTATTCGCATTCTTTAACTGGGAGACCAGCCCTCTCGACGCCACTACTACCACGCAGGGCTGGTACGAGACTTCACAGTTCGATTCGCTAGCAGGCATAGCGCCGATCGCAGCGACGTATCTTGCATTTCCAGGAGCGGCAGTAGCGGCCAACGGAATCGTTCAACGCACCTGCGCCTCGATTGGATTGACGGAAGGCGTGAACTGCAATACCACTGGTCAGGGCCTTGATGTCGGTTCGCCTCTTCGTAATGGAGTCGGGTTTCAGGATCCGACATATGGCGGAAGCATCAACAATCCGGGTGTAGGCAACGGTCTGGATGGGGTGGCCGACATGGCCTACTTCAATACGATTAATCCGACCACTACTTCGCAGTCACAGTACAACGGCCGTGTCGACGCACAGGCGACGCAGAACGACCACATCAGCTTTACGATTTACTGGGTTCCGGTCAGCACCACCAACTTCCAGGGGCCAGTTCGCACGGCGAACTTCTGGCATCACTCGCAGGTCAACGATGCGTTCTCGGTGATCTGGAACCACACTTTCTCGCCTACACTGCTGAACCAGGCGCGTGCCAACGCTGCTGGATGGCGCTGGAATGAGATTTCTACCAACCCACAGGCAGCTTTCGGTTTGCCGCAGGCCAATCTTGACAGCATCGGAACCATTGCCAATGACAATGGGTTTCAGTATTTCGGCGCTCCCGGACCAAGCGATCTGAATCAGTGGACCTATAGCTACAACGACGTGCTGACAAAGATTCTCGGACGTCACAGCATTAAGGTGGGTGGCGAACTTACTCGTCTCTACTATCTGAACAATCCTGTTTATGCGGCGCGTCCGCAGTTCTTCTTCAACAACCTGTGGGATTTTGCGAATGACGCTCCGTACAAGGAGACCGGGTTCTTCGAATCCTCAACCGGCGTTCCTTTCTCTAACCGGCAGGATGACCGTCAGAACCTGTGGGGCGCTTTTGTGCAGGACGATTTCAAGATTCGTCCGAACCTGACCTTAAACCTGGGCCTGCGCTGGTCTTACTTTGAATCGTTGTACGCGAAGCAGGACAACATGGATGTCTTCCGTTTTGGAACGAATGCGAGCAATCCGCTCGACGGGATCAACATCCGGGTTGGCGGCAGCCTTTACGAACCGGGCAAGAATAATTGGGGGCCGCAGGTGGGCTTTGCATGGCTGCCAATACAGAGCAATGGCAACCTCGTGATTCGTGGCGGTTTCGGAATGAACTACAACCAGAATGAAATCGCCATCACGGCCAACGTGAACAACAATCCTCCGAATGGCGTGAACGCAAACTTTGTCTGCGCTTATCCGTACACGGCGAATCCAAACTGCGCCGGGACGGGCATTCAGTACGAAACGGCGAGCGATCCTCATTCCATCTTCGGGTATGCGCCCAATCCGAGCGCCATCACAACCTTCGGAAGCGACAATCTTCCTACCAGCGGATCCCCGATCGGTGTGACGTCTTATGAATCACACCCCAAAACAATTACCAACTACCACTACTCGCTCGACATGCAGTATCAAATGCCGTTCGACATCGTAGCGACGCTGGGATACCAGGGAAGCCAGACGCGGCACCTCTACATCCAGAACAACTGGAATGCAGTAGCTGCGGCGCGGGGACTTCCACTCGACCCCAGAATTCAGAGCCTGGATTTTTATCAGAACTCCGGTAATGGAAATTTCAACACGATGATCGCGACACTTGCGCATAACTTCAGTCACGGTTTCCAGACGCAGGTGCAGTACACCTGGGCAAAGGCGATGGATGAGAACTCCGGACCTTATTCAGAGGATCTGTATCCATACGACACGCATGCGGCATATGGGCGCTCGGACTACAACGTGCAGGATGCGGTAAAGATATTCGGTTTGTGGCAGCCGGTCTTCTTCCGCGGAGGCCATAACTGGGTAGAAAAGGTAGCAGGCGGATGGTCGGTGAGCGGCATCTGGAACTGGCACACAGGTTTCCCGTGGAATCCGATTTACAACACCAACGGAAACACGTACTTCTCAGGCAGCGGTTATAGCCAGCTGCGGCCGACGACGATCATGCAGGGGTACGGTAGAAACACCGGTAACAAGTCGTTCGAGTCCACCAACCCGAACTTCGGTGGAGATGGCACGCAGTATTTCCTGCCTCCGTCGTATGTTCAAGGAGCGCCTTTCCCGGCAGCTTCGCCCGCTCCAGCGCCGGGGATTAAACGCAACACACTCAACAGCCCGGGTTACAACGATCTGGACGCCAGCTTGACGAAGGCTTTCGGACTGCCGAAGATGCCGGTGCTTGGCGAGAATGCCAGGTTCGAAATCCGCGCCGATTCCTACAATCTGTTCAATAAGACGAACATCAAAACGAGCTCGATTGATAACGTTTTAGGTTCGGTTGCACCGGATGGCACGGCGAGTCCGAACGGGGACTTCGGAGTCGCTGCGAATGCACTGGGTAGCAGGACAATTCAGCTGCAGGCGCGCTTCAGCTTCTAATTCTGCCTCCCTTGAGAGGGTGCGCTCTTCCACGGCGTACCCTCTTTTCTTTCGGACTTAGCGCCAGCGCCCGCAAAAATTCTCAAGATCTTATTTCTGATACACATGCCTTCTTAACCAGGAGTTCTTACCTTGCGATTGAAATACTTTTCCGCTGCGGTTCTTGTTTTTGTGCTGGGTGCCGGTTCATCCGGCAGGGCGCAACAGAAGATCGAAATTAATGCTCAGGGAGCGACGACTCCTTTTCCTCATTTCTGGGAGGAGATGTTTGGCTCGGGGCGCGCGAATCTTACTTTGCGCGAGAGCTATCGCAATGATCTGCGCGCGGTAAAGCAGGTTACAGACTTCCGCTATGTGCGCTTTCATGGCATTCTGCACGATGAGAACGGCGTTTATAACGAAGATGAGCATGGCAACGCGGTCTACAACTTTGCGTATGTGGACCGGATTTACGATGGGCTGCTGAAGAACGGCGTGCGGCCTGTAGTGGAAATCAGCTTCATGCCGAAGAAGCTCGCCTTCAATCCGGATGCGCTGCATCCCTTCTGGTACAAGCAGAATGTTTCGCCGCCGAAGAGCCTGGAGCGGTGGGATGACCTGATGACCCACTTCGCGCAGCACCTGGTGGATCGCTACGGCATTGAAGAAGTGTCGCAGTGGTACTTCGAAGTGTGGAATGAGCCGAATATCGATTTCTGGAATGGCATTCCGAGAGACCGAAGCTATTTTGAGCTGTATGCGCACACGGCTCGCGATTTGAAGGGCGTGAGTCCGCGACTGCGTGTGGGTGGACCTGCGACGGCTGCAGCTTCATGGGTGGATGAGTTTCTGAAATATGCTGCGGATAACCATGTACCAGTTGATTTCGTGACGAGCCACGGTTATGCGGATGACACGGCTGAGAATCTGTTTGGGACGAAGGAAGATATTCCAATGGATGACCGCGTCTGCCGCGCGATTGGAAAGGTGAGGAAGCAGATTCAAGCGTCAGCGATGCCGAAGCTGCCGCTCTTCTGGACGGAGTGGAATGTGCAGGGCATGAACGAGTCGCGCGATACGGCGTTTGTGGGAACAGGGCTGGCGAATACGATTCGCGAGTGCGATGGGCTGGTGGACATGATGTCGTTCTGGACTTTCTCCGATGTGTTTGAAGAAGGCGGCCCGATTGCGAAGCCGTTTGAAGGCGAGTTTGGATTGCGGGCGAAGGGCGGCATCAACAAGCCCAGCTATTATGACTTTGCCCTGCTGCACCAGCTTGGCGACCGGCGTATTGCGAATCCTTCATCGGACATGATCGTGACGAAGAATGCGGATGGAAGCCTCGCGATTGCGCTGTGGAATATTGTCGATCCGGATAAGACGGGAACGGCGAAGCGGGTGGAGCTTGATTTGCACGGCGTGGCTGGAGATGCTCCGGTTACGATCAGCCGCGTAGATGAGACGCACAGCAATACGCTGGCTGCTTATAAGAAGATGGGCAGCCCGCTTGATCCGACGGATGCGCAGGTGGACGAGCTGAATCGCGAGACGGCTCTGGGTGATCCAGAGCGGCGGAAGTTGGAGAATGGCAAGCTGGATTTGACGCTGGGACCGAATGCTCTGCTGCTGATCAAGGTTGGACGATGATGAGAGCGCGTGGCGTTCGCGATTTTCATGGCCGCCGTGTTTTTTGTCTGGTGGCGGTATTACTGCTGGTTCTGCAGTGTCATGCGTTTGCTGATCAGAATTATTCTCAGCAGGTTTTCTTTGAAAATAGCCTTTCGCCCGGTTTTTATTTCTACAGTTCAGGAACTGTCTCGAAGCCAAGTGCACTCAAGCTGATGGATGGCAAATTGCCAGTAGAAACGGCGGAGTTCATCAGTGGGCCGAATGCGCTTTCGCTCGAGTGGCAATCCATGCCAAGTGGCGGCTGGGATGCGGAGATCGATCTCTATGCCTGGCGTAATCGTGATATCGATTTTCCCGGAGACAGCATTTTTCTCTGGCTGTATTCGAAAGAAGGCATTCGGGCGCAGGATCTGCCGAAGGTAGCGCTGCGCGATATCGCACGGAACTTTACTGGGCAGATTGCTCTCGGAGCATTCACGAGTGATCTGGCACCCGGCAAGTGGACTCGTGTGCGGATTCCGCTGGATCGGTTTTCGACTGCGTCACTGCATGCTTTTGAGCCGCGGCACCTGGACGCCATTATTTTTGCGCAAGGCGCAGCCGATGGCGCTTCGCACGACCTGTTCATCGATGATGTGCGCATTGAGAGTGCGGAGAAAGGCCGGCATGTGCCGTCGACGCCGAAGCTGCTTGAGGCGAAAGGCTATGAACGGCACGTCGATCTCAGATGGGAGGCATCGCCTGATCCAACGGTGGCGCAGTATGTGATTTATCGCTCGATGCAGGGCGGCCCGTATCGCGCTATTGGGGTGCAGCGATATGGAGTGAATCGTTATGCGGATTTTATTGGCGATCCGCATGCAACGGCTTCCTACAAAATTTCTGCGCGAACTTCTTCGCTGCGGGAGTCGCCTCAGTCAGCGGCGATGATGGCTTCCACACATCCGATGACGGATGATGAGCTGCTGACGATGGTGCAGGAGGCGTCGTTCCGTTACTACTGGGAGGCGGATGAGCCGAACTCGGGGATGGCGCGTGAGAATACTCCCGGCGACGATGATGTGATTGCGCTGGGAGCGAGCGGATTCGGGATCATGGCGATGGTGGTGGGTGCGGAGCGAGGCTTTGCGACGCGTGAGCAGGTGGCGGAGCGCATGCTTCACATCACCGAGTTTCTGGCGCGCGCGGATCGCTTTCACGGTGTGTGGCCGCACTTCCTTAGCGGCAAGACGGGACACACGCTTCCTGTCTTCGGAATGTATGACGACGGCGCGGATCTGGTGGAGACCTCGTTCCTGATGCAGGGTCTGCTTACGGCGAGGCAGTACTTCAGGGAAGACAATGAGCAGGAGCGCAAGCTTCGCGATAACATCACGAAGCTCTGGCAGGGAGTGGAGTGGGATTGGTTCAGGGCTACACCGAATAAGGATGCGCTCTACTGGCACTGGTCGCCTGACTATGCTTTTCATATCGCCAATCGGCTGCAAGGCTGGAATGAGGTGATGATCACGTACCTGCTGGCGATTGCTTCGCCTACGCATGCGGTGCCCGCGAGTCTTTATCACACCGGCTACACGGCGGAGGGGACGGAGCACGCATACGGCGAGAAGCATACGTACTTCGGCATTCCGATGGATATGAGTTACACGGCCGGATCTCCGGGGCCGCTCTTCTTCACCCAATATTCCTATCTGGGATATGACCCACACGGATGGCGTGACAAGTATGCTGACTATTTCGAGAACAACCGCGATGAGGCGCGGATCAGCCAAGCTTACAGCATCGCGAATCCTCTGCACATGAAGGGTTATGGCGCGGACTTATGGGGACTGACTGCTGTCGATGGGCCGAAGGGCTATCACGAATACAAGCCATTCACTGGGGATGACGGCACGATTGCGCCGACCGGGGCTATCAGCAGCTACGCATATATTCCGGAGGCGTCGATGCTGGCTCTCAAGCACTTCTATCGCGATCTGGGCGCGCAGCTTTGGGATATTTATGGCTTTCGCGATGCCTTCAACCTGCAGGAGAACTGGTATGCGGGAATTACCATGGGACTAAACCAGGCACCCATGGCAGTGATGATTGAGAACGGCCGTAGCGGGCTGATCTGGAAGTGTTTCATGTCCAATCCTGAAGTGGCACGCGTACAACAGGAGATCGGGTTGGAGAAGGTTGGAAGCAGATAGACGGCGCGATTCGCTGGCCTATTGAGCAGAGTCTGGAAAGGGCAAATGATGAGCGCGCAGGACGGAGAAAGCTCCTCGCACCAGAAGAGTGTCAGGCCGGATTTGAAAGAGTTGGCACGGCATCTAGGTGTTTCGCAGACGACGGTTTCGCGCGTTCTGAATGGATCGGCAAAGCACTATCGCATTTCGGCGGAGACGCAGAAGCGGGTTTTAGAAGAAGCAGCCAAGCTGAATTACAAGGCGAACGTGCTGGCTCGCAGTTTGAGGAGCAAGCGGAGTCATACGGTTGGAGTGATGGTGCCTGAAATCAGCGAAGGGTATTCGACGGCTGTATTGGGAGGCATTGAGGATGTGCTGCTGCTTTCTGGATATTTTTACTTTGTCGTGAGCCATCGGCACCGAGATGAGAGATTGCAGGAGTATCCTTCGCTGCTGCTATCGCGGGCGGTGGAAGGAATTATCGCCGTCGATACGCCGCTGCATGAAGACCTGCCGGTGCCCGTGGTTGCAGTTTCGGATCATCATCACCGGCCTGCGGTGGTCAATATCGAGCTGGATCATGTGCTGGCTGCGCGCTATGCGCTGGAGCATCTGCATGGATTGGGGCACCGGCAAATTGCTTTTATCAAGGGGCAGAGTTTCAGCTCAGATACGCGGGCGCGGTGGCGTGCGATCTGTAGAGTTGCGGCTGATATGAATATCGAAGTCAATCCGAATTTAGTGACGCAGCTTGACGGCGATGGGCCTGGCATTGAGACAGGCCGGGTGGCTACTGCCACCTTGCTGGATCGTGGTGTGCCTTTCACTGCTATCTTCGCCTTCAACGATCTTGCCGCTATCGGCGCGATTACTGTTCTGCGCGAGGCGGGACTTCAGGTGCCGGAGCAGGTTTCGGTTGTGGGCTTCGATGATATTTTGAGTGCTGCCACTAATAATCCTCCGCTGACGACAGTGCGCCAGCCGCTGCATGAGATGGGTCGAGCGGCTGCGAGCACATTGCTCGAGATGATCCACAAAGAGAAATCGGAGTGGCCCAAACATCCTATTCGCGTGCTCCCGGCGTTTGTGGAGCGGCAATCTACCCAGGAGAACCATGTTGTCTCTTAAAGTATGTGCTTCCTCTTCTGCAGCATCCACCGCCAGAAAGATGGCCGGGGTCGGCATCACCTTTGTTTTTCTCGCTGCTACCGCAGTTGCGCAAAAAGCTGCTGCGCCTTCGAATAAGCAACTTGCGTCGCCTGCCATTGAGCGCAAGGTCGATTCATTGCTGAAGGAGATGACGCTGGAGGAAAAGATTGGCCAGCTGGTGCAGTACAACGATAGCGGCTACGCAGGCGCTGCCGATGCCGCACAGCTTGCGGCGAATCCCGAGGCCCGTAATGGAGTGAATTCCATGGAACTGGCGGCTTCCGGAAAGCTCGGCTCGATGCTGAATACGGTTGGCGCAGAGAAGACCAATGCCTTTCAGCATGCGGCTGTCGATAAGAGCCGGTTGCACATTCCGCTGCTGTTCGGGGCTGACATTATTCACGGATATCGCACGATCTATCCGCAGCCGCTCGGACTTGGAGCCACTTTTGATCCGGAGCTGGTGAAGGATGTCGCTCACATGTCCACGGTGGAGGCGACGACTGCTGGTGTGCGCTGGTTCTACTCGCCGATGGTGGACATTTCGCGCGATGCGCGGTGGGGGCGTACGACAGAAGGCGCGGGAGAAGACGCCTATCTTGGCGCAGCGATGGCGAGGGCTTACATACAGGGCTACCAGGGAGATGATCTTTCGAATCCGGAGAGCGTGGCCGCTTCGGTGAAACATTTTGCCGCCTATGGCGCGGCCGAGGCCGGGCGCGAATACAACACGACGGACATGTCGGAGATTCGGCTGCGGCAGGATTATCTGCCGCCTTATAAGGCTGCCGTCGAAGCAGGCGCAGCGACGATTATGAGTGCGTTCAATGCGCTCAATGGCGTTCCGGCGACAGCGAATCCGTTTTTATTGCAGAAGATTCTTCGCGACGAATGGGGCTTTGATGGGTTCGTGGTCAGCGATTACACCGCCATTATGGAACTGACCCATCACGGTATTGCTCTCGATCCAGCGACAGCGACGCGCAAGGCGTTTCTGGCCGGTGTGGATGTGGATATGATGTCGCACTACTATGACACGGAACTTCCGGGGCTGATTCGCAGCGGCCAGGTTCCGATGAGTGTGGTGGATGAATCGGTACGAAGAGTGCTGCGGGTGAAGTTTGCGCTGGGACTTTTTGAGCATCCGTATGCGCGCGACACGGAGATTACAGCCGCGGTTGCTGAGCATCGTCCGCTGG
>Ga0206951_1158_pt1 | contig 14987 bp, 15 predicted proteins | sample Alteio_BWOrgHeat_38_FD_152974 | JGI IMG/M metagenome (GOLD analysis project Ga0206951, IMG submission 152974) | Enriched cells from forest soil in Barre Woods Harvard Forest LTER site, Petersham, Massachusetts, United States -... | ecosystem: Environmental > Terrestrial > Soil > Temperate forest >... | reverse complement strand
ATGCTGGCCGTCCCATATTTGTTGTTCGGAGTTGGCTATTTCATTGTACATACCGCCAATGTGTATGGTGCCGGCTTCGCGGCATTGCGGGGCGGTAAAGGGTATGGGTTCGGCTAAGGCCCAGTCGATCTTGAAAACGCCCATGCCGTAACGGTAACGCTCCAGTTGCCATTTGTATATGGACGAGAATTTATGCCCGGCTATTTGCAATAACTGCCGCGGCGTAACATCGAACAATACGGCTTTTACCGATGGCAGTTGGCTGAGCGAGCTGACATAAAAGTTGGTCTCTATCTTCCCGCCAAGGGAAACAAAGTAGGCCGCCAGCGCTTTGGCAATGTTTTGCGAACCGCCTTTCGGGATAGGCCAACCGCCGATATGTGCCAGCGCCAATAGCACCGTACCAAAGCCGGATGTGGCCATATTGCTGAGTGGCTGCATGGAATGCGCTGCCATACCCGCGAACAGGCTTTTGGCCTGCACAGTATCAAAACGCTTGACCAATGTGCTTGCGGCAGACAATGCCGACCAGCCGAACCGCGCCATTTGCATGGGATGTTCCGGGTAACGCAACGGGCCCAACACATCGGCAGCGATATTGGGCCAGGAGTTGATGATCGGTCCGAAAAGTTTGAGGTATGCCTGCTCGTCCGCGCCAAGCGCTTTGGCGGTTTCGGCAAGGGAATGGTTGCAGAAAGCGGCCGTACCGTCATCAAAGGGGTGCGCGGCGGCAATTTCGGGGTAAAGATATTCCAACCCGAATTGCTGTAAGGGCAGGGTTTTAAAAAACGGGGATGCCGCCCCCAAAGGGTGTACTGCCGAGCAAATATCATGCAGGTATCCCGGCAAGGTGAGTTCCGCTGACCGCAAGCCGCCGCCGATGGTATCCTTGCCCTCAAGCAACAAAACCGACAGGCCATGCTGTTGCAGCAGGATAGCCGCCGCCAGGCCGTTAGGGCCTGAGCCATATCGAGCCTCTGCAAAAGGTTTGTACATCTGCTCATCATCCACCCCGCCCGGCGGCGGCGTGCATGGCATGTGCGGGTATAATGCCGCGAAACGGGCGTTGAAGGATGTTTTTAATGTGCAGGTACAATGATTTCGAATTTATTCGTTAAATTTGAATATGAAAACAATTGAGATCAATAGCGCGGTCTGGAAAGAGGGAGATCATTTTGTTGCCCAATGCTTGAACGTGGATGTTTCAAGTTTTGGAAGTTCGAAAGATGAGGCTTTAGCCAATTTGAAGGAAGCTTTGGAATTGTTTTTTGAGGTTTAACTTATAAAATCACGTCTGCCAAACTAAAACCGAAATCCAATTATCCGGCAAAGGTTTCTTTTAATTACCGTCATTCCGCGTTAGCGATTGTAGTGGAAACCCCGCAGCGAGTTCTTCACGAGCGAGGAGTTGTAACGGAAAGCGCGGGCCGCAGGCAACGCCCAAATTTAACCACAAAGGCCACAGAGATATGCACAGAGAACATGGAGTTCGCTCTGTGAACTCTGTGTTCCTTACTCAGCGTTCTCTGTGGTTAAATCTAATAATTGCTTATGTTGACACAGTCTCATTAATTATCCCCTCACTAAATCGTTACAAAATTCAATCCATCAATCGTTCCGTCAATCAAAATTAAAACTCCTATATTTACCTACCTATATGCATTTCATCTATCCTGCATTTTTATTGGGGCTGCTGGCCTTGGCTATACCCTATATCATCCACCTGTTCCATTTCAGGCGGTATCAAAAGGTGTATTTCTCCAATGTGCAGTTCCTTAAAAATATACAGCAGCAGCAAAGTTCAAAGCGTAACCTAAAAAAACTGCTGATATTGATCGCCCGTATGCTGGCCCTGTTTTTTTTGGTGCTGGCTTTCGCGAGGCCGTATATCCCGTCGAAACAAGATACCAACCTCGGCAAACAGCATATCGTATCCATCTTCGTGGATAATTCGTACTCCATGCTCACCATTAACCGCGAGGGCACTTTGCTGGACGAAGCCCGCACCCGCGCCAAAGAGATAGCCCAGGCCTACAGCCTTAATGACCGTTTTCAACTGCTGACGCAGGATTTTGAAGGCCGCCACCAGCGCCTGCTTAACCGCGAAGAATTTAACGACGAGGTGGACAAGATAAAGATCAGTCCCCAAAGCCGTAAGCTGCAGCAAATCATCAACCGGCAGCAAAGTTTATTGGGACAGCAAAGCAACTCGGTGAACAACATTTATATCCTGTCCGATTTCCAGAAGAATCTGTTTACCGACCATCCCATTAAGGCGGACAGCACAACAGGTATTAGTCTTATCCGCTTAAAGGCTACCTCGCTGCCTAATGTGGCGGTCGACTCGGCCTGGCTGCTCAGCGCCGTGCACCGTCCCGCCGAAAGCGAAAAGATGGTGGTGCGCCTGCATAACTATGCCGACGAAAAAGCCGAAAAGATACCCCTCAAGCTGCTCATCAACGGCGCGCAAAAGGCCATTGGCAGTTTTACCATTGATAAACGGGCTGTGCAGAACGATACGCTTTCCTTTTCGGGATTACAGGCAGGCTGGCAGCACGGCGAAATTACTTTGGAAGATAACCCGGTTAGTTTTGATAACCAGTTTTACTTTAGCTTTAAAGTGCAGCAGCAAATGCCCGTTTTACTGGTTGATGGCGGCACACCCAATAAATACATACATGCTGTTTTTAATACCGACCCGTTTTTTAACCCTCAGGCCGTGCATTATGGCAATGTGGACTACGCGGGCCTGGCAAGCTACCCATTGGTGGTCCTCGCTGATGTTAAGTCCATCTCAACGGGCCTTTCGCAACAGTTAAAAAGCTATGTCAGCAATGGCGGCACACTGGTGGTTTTCCCGGCGGATGGTGCTGACCTAACGAGTTACCAATCATTACTGCAACCCATCGGCGCAGCCTATCCCGAAAAGGAAATAGATCAAAAAAGCAAAGTAAACGGTGTAAACCTGCAAAGCCAGGTATTTAAAAACACTTTCGAGCAATTGCCGCAAAATCCCGACTTGCCCACTATCAGCAAATATTACCAATTGAGCCAACCCGCAAATGCCTTTGGCGAAAGTTTAATGGAACTGCCCGGCAAAAAAACCTTCTTTGGCGATTATGCGGCTAAACGCGGCAGGGTATATGTATCTGCCGTGCCATTGCAGGATGATTACAGTAACTTAGCGCACCACGCCTTGTTTGTGCCACTAATGTTCAGGATTGCGTTATTGAGCGGGCATGATGCGCCTTTATCATATACAATCGGGCAGGACGAAAGTGTGGAAATACAGCCCATCCAAACATCCGATAAAGAAATATTGAAACTGATCAAAGAGCAACTTAGTATCATTCCCGATGTGCGGCAGCAGGAGGGGGGCACGCAACTTTATTTGAGCGACCAGGTGCACGAACCCGGTAATTACGAACTAAAAAAACAGGACAGCACCATTGCCGTACTGGCCTTTAACAATAACCGCAGCGAAAGCGACCTGAGCTATGTTGACGATGCCGGGCTGAAAGCGCAAATGGGAGGCAAGGGCAATACCATACTCGAAAATTCAGGGCCTTCGTTAAAAGACGTGGTAGTTAATGCAAATAGGGGTGTTGAATTATGGAAACTTTGTATAATTTTGTCGCTGATAAGCCTGGCGGCCGAAATATTGCTCATCAGGTTCTACCAGTCCGAAAAACACGTGGTTTCGGTACCTATAACATAAAACGAATAGCATAAAGCGCGATACATGAATTTGCTCATCAAGTCTGCTACTGTTACCGATCCAAATTCACCTTTTAATCTTCAAGTTGCCGATATTTTGATCGAGAAAGGAGTTATTGTTGAGATAGCCCCGAATATCAAATCGGATGTTGAAGTGTTTGATGCCAACTGCAAATACATTTCTCCCGGTTTCTTCGATCTCAACTGCAACATCGGCGAGTTAGGTTTAGAGACCAAAGAAGACCTGCAAACCGGTACCAAAGCTGCTGCTGCAGGTGGTTTTACCGGACTGGCGCTTATGCCAAACACTCAACCCCCGGTACATTCAAAATCGGAGGTGGAGTTTATCCTCAACAAGGCGCATAAAAACCTGGTAGATGTTTATCCTCTCGGCACCATATCGCATAAATGCGAGGGTAAAGACATGGCCGAAATGTACGATATGTATCAAAGCGGCGCCAAAGCCTTTACCGATGGCAAGCACCCCGTGCAGGATGCCGGTTTAATGGAACGCGCGCTGTTATACGCGCAGGGTTTTGGTGCACTCATTTTCTCGTATCCCGAAGACAAAGCCATCGCGGGGAAAGCTAAGGTACATGAAGGCGAAATCAGCACCTTACTGGGTATGAAAGGCATACCCGCCCTGGCCGAAGAACTGATGGTTGCCCGCGATCTGTACCTGGCCGAATATACAGGCTCGCCCATACATTTTACCACGGTATCCACCGCCCACGCGGTCGACCTGGTACGCCAGGCAAAAGCCAAAGGCACCAAAGTTACCTGCGATGTGGCCGCTCACCACTTGGTACTCACCCACGAAGCCTTGTTAGGCTTCGATTCGCAATATAAAGTAAAACCACCCCTGCGTACCCAGGCCGATGTTGACGCGCTCATAGCCGGCCTGAAAGACGGCACCATTGATGCCATCGTATCGCAACATACCCCGCACGAAGTGGAGTTTAAGGATGTAGAGTTCGAGGTAGCCGAATACGGCATGATCGGTCTGCAAACCGCCTTTTCACTATGTGTGCAGGCAGGCTTGCCTGTCGGCATGATCGTTGAGAAACTGGCCCTTAACCCCCGCAAAATATTAAACACCGAAATTCCTTCTATCTCCCCAAACCAAAAGGCCAACCTGGTTGTTTTTGATACCAAACAACAATGGACCTTTACCAGACAAAACAACCTGTCAAAATCATACAATTCCCCATTTATCGACCAAGCCCTGACCGGCAAAGTGCTGTTAACCTGTAACAATAACCAGATATTTAAATCTTAACAAAAATGATGGATCCCAAAATACAGTTAGCTATCCAAAATGCGGTAGAGCTGTACGCTGAAAGTAAAAGCCTGAACACGAAAGCGATCAATGATGAGTTGGTGAAAGTGTTTTCATCCGAGGAAGACTTTGTATCGAAGGTTGATCTGCTTGACGAGGTTTTCGACAGCTACCCGCAACTGGAAGAATTGCGCGAAGTGTTTTTCGACCTGTTGCTGATGAACTTCTTCAGCGCCGATGTGATCAAACTGGAAGAGGATTACCTTGAATCGCCGGAATGGGAGCAGATAGAAGAGGATACGTTGGACCGTGGCACCGAACTCCTGAATGTATTGCTTTACCTGAACGAATGCCACGACGAAGATATTGAGCCCGAACTGGAAGACTTTTTAAAGGAGTTTTTGCTGATAGAGGAGGATGAGTTCCAGGATGAGTACCGCATTTACGAGGACATGATAGCCAACCGGGTACTAATGGAAAGCAGTATTGAAGAAATTGCCAAGGTTGCGGCGGATGTGGATGAAGAATCAGAGCTGAAGGAGTTGTTCTATCCCATCATGTGTTTCTTTTATGATCCGCAGCCCTCCACAGATGTTAAGAAAAGCATCGCGCAAAATGCTGTGAATAAAGACTTTGATCTGTCGGTATTTAGTATATTAGAGACTTTTAACAAACCTTAAACCAATAAACACATGCAAACCATTGATCCTGTATTTGAGAAAAAAATTAAATCGACCGGAGCGACAACCGGCCTGCTTTTTGGTGCCATCAGTTTAGTATTGGGCATTTTCGACTTTTATTATATGACCACCATGGCATCATCATTTTGGATGATGGTACTGGTGCCTTTTGTCGCATCAGTAATTGTACCTATTGTGATCGCTATTTTCTTCAGCATCGACTTCCGTAAAAAGATAGGCGGCTTTTGGAGCTTTAAACAAGCCACAACAGGTATTTTCATCATGTTCTTTGTAGGATACCTGGTTTCGTTTGCTGGGAACCTGGTCTTTTCGAAAGTTATCGAACCTAATATGGTTGATAAAATGGAAACCGCTATGGTAAGCGCAACTACGACCATGATGCAAAAAGCCAACTCGCCACAGGATCAGATAGACCAGGCGGTAGAAAAAACACAGAAAAGCTTTGAAGACCAGAAAGTGCAAACCGCAGGTAAAATACTGAAGAGCCTGGCTATTTCGGTTATCGTGTGCTTTGTGTTCGCACTCATTTTCGGTGCTATATTTAAGAAAGACAAACCATTGTTCGATACACCGATCGATGAACTTGATCCGCCTGTAACACCGGCAGTATAACTGATCATATCTCAAAAAAAAGCGATGGGTTTCAAACCCATCGCTTTTTTTGTTTCCCAATTTAATTAATGTGTATTTTTGTATATGGAAACGCTTATCGTACAACCAAAAACAAAGGAACAATTAACTGCTTTAAAAGCTGTAATTAAGGCGCTGAAAATTGATTTCAAAACCGAAAAGAATACGTACGATCCGGTTTTTGTAGAAAAGATATTGCAAGGCCGCGAAGACATTAAGAATGGCAAAGGCGTAAAAGTGGATCCTAAAGATCTATGGAAGTAATTTAGCTTATGGGTGATGTTATCGCCACACCATATTGGGCGTTAGTGGTACGATGATAACACCAACCACAGGCTTAATCGAACAATTATTTTTTTTAAAGTGTAAATGCTTAAATTTGAATATGGAAACAGTAATAGCACACCCCGAAAGTAAAGAACAATTGGCCGCTTTGAGAGCAGTAATGGTTGCACTTAAAATATCTTTCGAGGAACAAAAAACCGGGTACAGCCCTGAGTTTGTGGCTAAAATACTAAGAAGCAAAAAGCAAGTAGAGAATGGCGAGACCCGTGTTGTGAACATTGCCAACCTATGACCATCAGGTTTACCAAAGAGGCTGATGCCGATCTGGAATATTTTTATAAAAGCGGAAACAAAAAAGCAATCAGCAAAATTAAGGAACTACTTACCGCTATGACCGCCGACCCGTATACCGGAATAGGTCAGCCCGAACAACTCAAATATAATTTTTCAGGCTCATGGTCCCGCAGGATCAACAGGGAACATAGAATAATTTATGATGTTATAGGCAATGAGATATTTATTTTGTCGTTACGCGGGCATTATACAAGATGAGTTAAATTTCAAGCACTGGACGTCGTTACTGGTCGAAGTTTCCAAATCGTCCTAAATGAAAATGTCTTAAGCTTCGCCTGTCGGCAGACAGGTTTCAGCTTAACCATTAAACCCGCTTAATATCCGCACCCAAAGCGATCAACCGCTGATCAATGTATTGGTAACCGCGTTCTATCTGTTCAATATTCGATATGGTAGATTTACCGCTGGCCGATAGGGCCGCGATCAATAACGATACCCCCGCACGTATATCGGGCGAGGTCATCGAGATGCCACGCAGCTTCACCTGGTTGTCGAGACCGATAACTGTAGCGCGATGCGGGTCGCACAGGATGATCTGCGCACCCATGTCGATCAGCTTATCCACAAAAAACAGCCGACTCTCGAACATTTTTTGGTGTATCAGCACGGAGCCCTTGGCCTGTGTGGCTATTACCAGCACAATGCTCAGCAGGTCGGGTGTAAAGCCGGGCCACGGCGCGTCGGCGATGGTCATGATGGAGCCGTCGATAAAGGTCTCAATCTCGTAATGCTTTTGCGCGGGTATATAGATATCATCGCCCCGACGTTCCAGCTTTATGCCCAAACGCCTGAATACGTCGGGTATCATACCCAACTCATCGTAGTGTACGTCTTTAATGGTAATTTCCGAACCGGTCATCGCTGCAAGGCCAATAAACGAGCCTATCTCGATCATATCGGGCAGCATGCGGTGTTCGGTGCCGTGCAGTTTGGTAACGCCTTCAATAGTGAGCAGGTTGCTGCCGATGCCGCTTATTTTGGCGCCCATGCGGTTTAGCATTTTGCAGAGTTGTTGCAAATACGGTTCGCAGGCGGCATTGTATATGGTGGTAACACCTTTGGCCAATACAGCCGCCATTACGATGTTGGCGGTACCGGTAACCGATGCTTCGTCTAATAAAATATAAGTTCCTTGTAAGTTGGAAGCATCTACATTAAAAAAGCCGTTTTCGGGATTATAGTCAAACTTAGCACCCAACTTTTCGAAACCTAAAAAGTGGGTATCCAGCCTGCGGCGTCCAATTTTATCGCCGCCGGGTTTAGGGATGGCCGCATGGCCAAAACGTGCCAGCAAAGGCCCAACGATCATGATCGATCCGCGTAAACTGCCGCCCTTGGCCTTAAAAACATCCGAATGGAAAAACGCCTGGTCGATGTCCTTCGCTTCAAAAATATAGGTATCAGGCGCGGTCTTTTCGATGACCACACCCATATCGCCCAACAGTTCGATCAGCTTGTTTACATCCACAATATCGGGCACATTGCTTACGGTAACCTTTTCTTCGGTAAGCAGTACCGCCGAAATAATTTGTAAAGCTTCGTTTTTTGCACCCTGCGGGGTTATCTCGCCCTTTAACGGTTTGCCACCGCGAATTTCAAATGCGCCCATTTTTTAGTCTTTAGTCTTTTAGTCTGGAGTCCGAAGTCATAACCGGAATCGAACCGAAGTTAATAGTTAAAAATTAAAAATGCTACTCACTAAAGACTAAAAGACTCAGAACTCAAGACTTAGTACTTCCGGCCACCACCGCCTCCGCCCGGACGGTTACGGTTTTGGTTGTTCTTGTTATTTTGATTGTTATTATTATTAGTGCGCCCGCGATTATTATTGTTCTGATTGTTATTGGCGCGGCCGCGACTGGCTGTTTCAACTTTGTGCGTGCTGCGGTATTCAACCTTGTTCAGGTTAATGCTTTCGTCCAGTTTCAGCTCGCCGCCCGATAGTTCGCGCAGGTGGGCAAAAATGGTTTCATCGGCCACCGAATCTTTGTTCCACTGCACATAGGCCATCTTCATAAAGTTGGCTATGGCCTGTACCATGTGGTTGCGGCGCTCCGGCTCTTCAATGCTTTTGGCTTTCAATATCATCAGTTCGATGGTTTTACCATAGTGCTTGTATTTTATACGCTGGTGCGGATATTTTAAGGGCTGTGGCTTTAAATGTATCGCCTCGGGGCTTGGCGGTGGGTAGGGCGAGTCAACATCGATCTGGAAGTTGGAGATGATGTGCAGGTGGTCCCAAAGCTTGTGCTTAAAATCGGCTACATCGCGCAGGTGCGGGTTTAAAAACCCCATCAGGTCTATCACCACCTGTGCGTATTTATTGCGTTCTTCTTTGGTGGGTAAAGCAACAATGTACTTTACCATATTTTGTACGTTACGACCGTACTCGCTCAGCAATAATTTGCTGCGCGTTGAATTATAATCAAATTCCTGTGGAGGCATAGTAATCCTAATTTAAATAATGTGTGTATTTGCCGTTTACTGAGTATTTAATTCCCGGAGCGGGAAGGCTGACATACTTAGGGAGTAACCCGGTAATAATGAATGTACTGCATTAGCAGCAACGCAAAGATAAGCAGATAGTTTTTAAATGAGAAATTTTGTTTGAACTGTTTAACTTTGATGCAATTATAAACAGCCTTCATGCTCGATAAAAATGATATTGCCAAACGCATTGCCCGCGAAATTAAGGAGGGCTATTATGTAAACCTGGGCATCGGCATCCCCACACTGGTGGCTAATTATATCCCCAAAGACATGGATGTGGTGCTGCAATCGGAAAACGGTTTATTGGGTATGGGGCCGTTCCCCTTTGAAGGTGAAGAAGATCCGGATACCATTAACGCCGGCAAACAAACTATCACCATGCTGCCCGGGTCGGCTGTATTCGATTCGGCGATGAGCTTTGGTATGATACGCGCTAAAAAAGTGAACCTTACTATTTTGGGTGCGATGGAGGTATCCGAAAACGGCGACATAGCCAACTGGAAAATTCCCGGTAAAATGGTAAAAGGCATGGGCGGCGCTATGGACCTGGTAGCCAGTGCCGATAACATCATTGTGGCCATGCAGCACATTAACAAGGCTGGTGAATCGAAACTTTTACCTCATTGCACGCTGCCGCTAACCGGTGTAGGCTGTGTTAAAAAAATAGTAACCGAGTTGGCGGTACTGGATGTATTGCCCGGTGGCGGTTTTAAGTTATTAGAGCGTGCGCCGGGTGTAAGTGTGAAAGAAATTATAGCCGCCACAGCGGGAAAGTTGGTGATTGAGGGTGAGATACCCGAGATGGTGATATAAAAAAATCCGTCATTGCAATGACGCTTTTCTTGTTACCCCAACCTCTTCTTCAACTCCTCGCTAATCTCTTCAGCAACCTGGGCGAGGTGATCGGCAACGTCGCCGTTATTGATCACTACTTTATGGCATTCATCTTTAAAGGGTAACAAAAAGTCCTGGTAGGCTGGTACTACGTGGTTTACCCATTTATATAGTACATCGTCGCTTGAGTAGCCGCGCTCCACAAGGTCGCGGTGCAGGCGGCGTTTTAGTGCTACCTCGCCATCGGCATCAACAAATATTTTCAGGTCGATCAGGTCGGCTATCTCACGAAAGTGCATAATGAACAAGCCTTCCACAATTATGATAGGTGCGGGCTTTATCTCGAGCATCTTGGGTTTTACATTGGGGTTCCCGAAAGTATATTCCTTTTTGGTAAAACTTTTGCCCTGTATCAGTTGGTTTATATCGTGCAGAAAAAGTTCATGATCAATGGTATGTGGCAGGTCGAAGTTGTAAAGCTTATTCTCCTCGGGCGTCATATGGTCGGCAACGGGGATGTAATAGTCATCCTGCGATACCAGGCATACCTCTTCGGGCTTAAAATGATCCAAAAAGAGGTTCAAAAAAAAAGTTTTGCCCGAGCCGCTGCCACCGGCAATACCGATGATAAAAGGTTTATTCATTCGATGTACCGTAGCTTATGTTAACATGGAAGCGTTTGTCTAAGGCACCAAGGGCATCGGCCACACTTTTTGTCATCACTACTATCGCGTCTTTTGTGCTTTCGGTATCGTTTATGCGCCCGACAACTTTGGCAAAAGTGGTGCGGTTGGTCATGGGATTGGTGATTTTTACCACCGTACCTATGGGCGCGGTGCGGTGCAATACGATCTTTTTATTTTGGTCGATATCGGTATCATCCGTCCAAACGGCAACGCCTTTCTCATCCTTTTCCGATAAGCCATAACGGTTAACCGGGATGTGCCTGCCCGCACTATCCATACTGTCGGTTGTGGCTACACTGGTGGAGTCGCGTTTGGCTATAACAGGTTGTTGCATCACAACGGGTTGTTGTATAACGGGAGCTGGCGTGGCTTTTTCAACCGGTTTTTGAGGTTCGGGTGCCGGTGGTGATGCCCTTACCAGTAATATTTGTCCAGGAGTTAGCGTGGTCGATTTCAGGGCGTTCAGACTGGTAATGTCTTCGACCGTGGTGTTGAACCTTTTCGAAATGCCATACAATGTTTCGCCTGCCGATACCTTGTATTGGGTTGTTGAAGGCGTGGTTTCGGATGGGGGCGGTTGTTTAGCGGCCGCTTGTACCTGCTGATAAGTGTTTACAGGTGTTTGCACAGGGGGTTTGTACAGAGCAGCAGGGTTGGTCTTTGCAACGGGCTGATCGGTAAAGGGTAGGTTGGTGGGCACTTTTATCACCTCGCCGATATCCATTTTAGCCCCTTTGTTAAAATCGATGATGACCTGGGGGCTGATATGATAACGGCGTCCTACCGAATAGAAATTATCTTTTGGATCGAGTTTGTGCAGTATCACCTTTTTACCGTTTTGGTTCTCAACACCGATAGAGTCGGCAGGGGCATGCGCAAAAAGCGATGTTGATACGGTTAAAATGAGGAAAATGAGCAGCAAAAATTTAAAATTCATTGGTGTATTTTAAAGCATTTATAAATTTACAACCCGTAAACAGGTCGTGTTTTTTATGTAGATCAGGCGGCTTTTGTATATTATGAACGATTCGGGTTGCAGTTTTTGTATGCCCTGGTTTAATAAATCATAATAAACCAACCCGGCACCCTGTATTATCATCAGGACCTGTTTTAGCCGGCCCTCATTTAGCAGGTGCAAAGATACAATTCTAAAACTATTGTGCTCAAAATAATGGATATTACCTGTTAGCCGGCCTTCGGGCAGATCAAATCCGGTGGGGATATCATCAATAATATCGGGGATGCCGATATCCTGTGCGGGCATAGTATCCGCTGTACTATCAAACGGCCTTAAAATGTTTCCCGTTGTGGCATCTGCCAGAAATAGTTTTTTAGGTTGGAATTGCGTATTGTAAACTACCGGCCCGTTAATGCTAATGTGGCTTATGGCATTATTATAATCGGTCCATAAAGTAGTCCCGCTCGTCCCGTCAATAACCGTAATACCTTTATGCGCCGGGCTTTGCGCCGATTGGTAGCCATGTAAAAAAAGCGCGCCTTTGAAACAGCCAGCCAAACCGGTGAGCCATTTTTCGGGCAATACAAGGTCTTTAAAATTGATGGTGCCATTGTTCATGTCGATAGCCGAAAAGGAAACTTCATGTTTTTCGCTATTGCGTATTTCGGCAAACAACAAACCGGAATCGTCATCAATAATGAATTTCCAGATTTGCGCCGAAAACTGCTGGTCGATAAATGGCTGTAACATCATACCCGCAAATATGACAATTTAGTTTTTGAGCCGAAAGCTTAAGCCTTCAACCAAAAAAGAAAAAACCGGTTCAGCATGAACCGGTTTTTTCTGACTTCTGACTTCTGACTTCTGACTTCTGACTTCTGACTTCTGACTTCTGACTTTCGAATCAAATTAAAACTTCATCCCCAAAGTTACAAAAACGTTGTTGCTGGTTTTATCGAGGCTGGCAACTGGTGCTCCGCCCGCGTTAATGGTATAAGGCGACACCTGCTGTGTGCCATTAACATTGGTATAGGTAAAGTCGATATAATAGGCCGAAAACCTGTAGCCAATACCACCGCTGATGGTGTTGATATTAGTGCCGAAATTTTTAACCGGGTCGCCTTGTACGCCGTAACCTGCGCGCAGGTAAAGGTCATCTTCCACTTTAAGTTCGCCGCCTACGTGTATGTTGGCGGTCGATTTATAATTCGTTTCTATATCGTGGTTATCAGCATTTACATTATCTGTCGGGTAACCGTCGCCTGTTGATGTACGGATAGATGAATAGTCAACATATTCAATGTCGCCGGTAATAAAGCCCGAGTGGCCTAAAAATACAGCTATGCCGCCGCTAACCCTTAAAGGGGTGTGGAAGCTGTAAGTGGTTTGGTAATCGGTAGGACCGCCTATGCCTGTACCTGTTGCACCGCCGCTATATACAGTAGTTAAGCCTTCGGCGTAATCATCCTGCATGGTATACCAGGTTGGGCTGGTAAATGAGCCGCCTATACGTATCTCATCAATAGGTTTGTATATAAAACCGGCCCGCAGGTTAAAACCTGTACCGTTTGTCGATTCGACCTGCGAATACGCTGAATTGAAATTGGCTACTACGGGGTTGTTATTCTGATCTAAAATGTTAGCACTACCAATTTCAGTAAACGTTTGCGACAAGGTGTACCTGATGTTGGCAATGCCAAGCCCGGCACCCAGGTATAGTTTGTTACTATAATTGCCACCCACCGCAAAACTAAATTCGGTTTGGCCGCCTTGCCTTATTGTATTATCCGATTGGTTTACCGGTTGGTTTGGAGCCCCGTGGCCCGTGTTAAACACATTACTCAAGTAACTTCCGTTCGAATAGAGGTCGATCAGTCCGTTGCCATAAGCAAAGTCCTGCAGGCTGCTGCCATTGCCACTCGGGTCAACACCTTGTGTATTGGCCAGATCGGCAAAATAATTGGTTATCGAATTATTTTTATTGGTACCCTGGTAGTTAATGTTCTCATAAAAATCGCTAGACCGGTTATAACCCAGGCCAAAATTTAAACTTAACCAGCCTTTGCCTTTATCGGTACCGGCAGGAGTATTTAGTTTGGAGTAAAAAACAACCGAAGCATTGTTAAAATTGAGGGTATTGCTATTTGAGTTGGTTGATTGCCCCAGGTAAGTACCATTTACACCTGTCGAGTTAAACTCTGGTGTAATGGAGCCTTCGGTATGGGTAAAGAAGCCTATACCTGCGGGATTACCGCTAACCGAACTTAAATCGCCGCCAATGGCTGTGCCGGCATTGCCGATGGCTTTAATACGGGCTGTTGCACCTGGTTCGGATAAAGAATAGCGTAGAACGTCTTGCGAAAATTGGGCAAAGCCCGTTTTTGTAATGGCTACCATAGCCAATACGATTAACAGATATTTGATTTTCATTGAGGATGTGTTATTAATAGATGTATAAGAAACATGTACCATGTTGATAAACGCAAAAGTACATGGTTCTTATATATTGTGTAAAATATATTAAGGCCTAACCGGTCTGCCACCTCCGGATGATGAACCCGATGAAGACGAACCTCCGGATGAGGACCCTGAGTTATTATTACTTGGCGGCGGAGTATATTGTTGCTGCTGTGGCGTATATTGCGGTTGCGGTTGTGCGCTTTGGGTACGTGCCGGGCGTTGGGTTACAACCTGGCCGTTATTATTTGAACCGCCAACTACCGATGTGCGTACAGGCCTTGCTGTGCTTGGTGGCGGATAGCTGCCTGCAGTGCCATAGCCTGTATAACCTGCACCGGTATAACCAATGGTTGATCCCGGTAAACCCGAACCGCGGTATGGCCTGTTAGGGGCAAAGGTTGTATAAGATGGTACAGTGTTATAGTACGAGTATGGCCCCCAATATGACGAACCTCCATAATAACCATAAACAGGGTTATAGTAACCAAACGGGCTGTAAGCGTAATATGGGTTATAGCCATAATACGGATTATAGCCAAATGCGCTATAGCCATAACCAAGGCCTATACCTAAGCCGGAGTAATATGGGTTAA
>Ga0206951_1157_pt1 | contig 15002 bp, 6 predicted proteins | sample Alteio_BWOrgHeat_38_FD_152974 | JGI IMG/M metagenome (GOLD analysis project Ga0206951, IMG submission 152974) | Enriched cells from forest soil in Barre Woods Harvard Forest LTER site, Petersham, Massachusetts, United States -... | ecosystem: Environmental > Terrestrial > Soil > Temperate forest > O... | reverse complement strand
TCGACGCCTGCTGCGAGCGCGGCGCGCCAGCGGGCTTCGGCGGCGGTGAGCGACCCGAAGTTGTAGCCGCTGAACCAGCCGTGGCAGCTCAGGTCTTGTTTATTGTCGACGCCGTCGAGGGTGTAGAAGCGAATCCAGAGATCGTTCTGATGCGCGTGTTCCACGAGCGAGCGGAGGCGCAGGTTATCTTCCTTCGTCCAGTCTCCGGCTTTGTTCTGGCCGCCAGCTTCGACGACGGCCCAGGGATTGTTCCACCAGCGGCGATAGTTTGAGGCACGCGATGGTTCGAGAACGTCGGGCGCGGCCATGGGATATTTTTCGTTGGTATGCACCGCGCCGAAGACGAGAAGCTTGCTGCCAACCGGGACATCATCGTAGAAGACTTTCTGCTGCGCATCGGACTCACCGGTGAGTACGAGGATCGGTTTCACGTCGAGAGCTTGCGCTGCATCGCTCGCGGTGCGCGGTGCGGTGGTAAGCCAATCGCGGTATTCATTCAGCAAGGCGAGGACAGCGCGGAGATGGTCAGGCTCTTCGGTTTTGAAATCGAGGTTTAGGGTGATGAGCGGCCAGTTGCCGTGATTGCCGTCACGCAATGCCTGTTCGACGATGGGCCGGACGCGTTCGAAGAAATATTGCTTCATCGTCGGCTCATGGCCTGATCCTTCGGCGCTGTGGGTGACGATCGACCATGACTTGCCGGTTTTCTTGTCGGTATACCAAGCGAGGTCCTGCTCAATGGCGAGCGGTGTACCAGCGGAGAGAGCGCGGTCGATGCGGTCGGACCACCACTCATAGTATGGGTAGCAATTATGCGCGTCCATCACGCTGCGCGCGCCGGGGTGGGCCGCGCTTTGGGCCATGAGTATTGGGGTGATGAGAAGTGTGGCAAATAAAATAGCTGCGGTTATTGAGAGAAAATGCTGGTTCTTCGACTGCGCAGTGCGCCCTGCGCTCAGGGTGACAACTTTATTTTTCATACTCAGGACGATAGCGTGACTTTTCTCTCGCAGAGCAGTAGCGTTATTTTTCATTTTTATTTTTCCTGATAGTTGAGATAGATCGGGTTGCCGAGCAGAATCAGCTTGCCTTCCGGCGTGACGATGTCGGGGCGGAGCCAATGCTGTTTGCCATCTTCTGGCAATGTGAGCGCGAGGGTTGAATCCGATTGTGTGATTGTGGAATTGAGCGACCCGACTGGCTGGCCATCGAGTACGAATCGCAGCTGATTCCCAACACATGCGGTGATGTGCGCGGAGATGCGGAGGGTTGAGCCTGCGGGGGCTTCGAGTGTGTCACCCATCATCGCTTTCTGACTGCCGTCTTCGGCTGATATATCGAACTGTCGGTCGCGCGAGGCGCTGAGGTCAACGAAGACGTGGCCTTTGCGGATGCCGTCGAGGATGGAGTCAACGGACAGATCATTTGCATAGATCACTGTGGTGGGGCTGCCGATGGCGTTCTGGCTTCCGGTTGGAATCAGCGCATTGTGGTTATCGCTACCGCCAATGGCAACGATGCGATAACCCTGGTTCAAATATTTTTCCCAGAAGCTGACGCCTGAATATTTACCTTCTTCTGCGCCACCGTTGACGGCTTCAATAGTAGTGATGAGATGCGGGTCAATGGCTTCTTTCGGCGTCCAACCGCAGCCCATGCAGATTTCGCCCGTCGGCGCGTTTGGATGATTAATGGAGAGAATGGCGTGCATGCGATGCGCTTCTTCAAAGAGCGTCTGCATGGATGGAACCGTCGTACCTACGCGGAAGTCGACGAAGTCCGTCGGGCCGAAGAGATTGGCGTGTCCCCAGAAGGTGGTGACTTCGCGGCCGGGAATAAAGAGAAGCTTATCGAAGTAGGGCTGCAACTCACGCAGATCGTCGTAGTGCGAGGTGGTGTTGTGATCGGTGACGGCGATGAAGTCAAGGCCACGTTCCGATGCCGTTTCTGCGGTGAGGAAGACGGGGCAGGGAACTTTTTTGCCGCTCTGGCTCAGGCAACTGCCATCGCTGTGCGCGGTGTGCATGTGCAGGTCGCCGCGATACCATGCAGGACCGGTACGCAGCGGGGCATCAGCAAAGGATGTGCTGTTATTGTCGCGGGTGAAGAAGATGTCGGCTTCGTAATTGGAATTTACAGACGCGCGAATGTTGGGAACGCCAATGATGAGCTTCCATTGACCAGATGGCAGCGGGCCTGGCAAATAGGATGGCGTGGCGTTGGTGGTGCTGAGAGTAAAGTGATTTTTATTGCCGCCGCTCCAGCCGCGAAAGCGCTCCGGATCGAAGAGGCCGAGATCGAGCGCGGTGTGCTGATCTTTCTCCGTATAGCTAAATGTAACTGTGACGGATGCAATTCCTGCCGGCACCGTAAACGGCGCTTCGACATAGGAGTTGTTCTGGCTGCCGTGAACGGTGCCCCTGAGAACGATGTCGGGCTTAGATTGTGCGAGGAGGGTTGAAACTGAGAACAAGAACGAGAGGTAAGCGAGAAGGCGGCAAAATTTACGCTTCAGCATCAGGGATCATTATCGCTTGTGCGAGAGTCGGCATCCCATCCTTCCGCAAAAAGCCGCGAAAGGATGGGACACCCAGTTGATACAGCTAGAACGAAATGCGCAACGCGAATTGCATGACGCGCGGATCGCCAGAGAGCGTGGTGATGCTGCCCGCCGAGCTGCTGGTGATGTTGTTGCCGGGCTGTCCGAACTCCGGCGTGTTGGTTACGTTGAAGACTTCCCAACGGGCCTCAATGTTGACGCGCTCGATGGGAATCTCACGCATGAGGGCCGCATCGAAGACGTTGGTGCGGGGACCGATGAGGGTGTTGCGGCCGCTGTTGCCAAACTGGCCGGATGGCGGAGCCAGGTAGGCATCGGTCAGGTTCGACTCGAGTGTTTTACATGCGCTATTTTCCGAGGTGTAGTACCAGCAGGAAGGATCGCCAACCTTATGTGGCTTGCCAATGAGGAACGGCGTGGCGACCGCGTATCCATAAGGATCGAGCGCGCTGGCCAGTGTGCTGCCTGAATTCACCGTGAATGGGTGACCGGAGTAGAAGGTGTAGACGCCGGAGGTATGGAAGTCTCCGAAGATCCACGCCATCGGGCCGCTGTTCAGCATGGCCTTACCGTGGCCAAAGGGCAGCTCGTAGACATAGCTGACCGCGACGCGATTACGTATGTCGAAGTCGCTGTTGCCATACCACGCGCCTGGATTGCGTCCATTCGGGGCGTCGCCGGAGTTGGTTTCGAGCTCTTCCGGTGCGTTGTCGAGGCTGTGTGAATAGGTATAGGCTGCCTGGACGCTCAAGCCGTTCTGGAAACGGCGCTTGAGGCTGGCCTGCAGGCCGTTATAGTTGCCGTACCCGATCGGGTCGGTGTATTCGATCAGACCGAAGTTGGAGTAGGGAATGACTGGGATGGTCTTTCCGGTATTGGGATCTGTTGTCGACTCGACAGTGTTCCCGGAGATCATGGGCTGGTTGTAGTTGCGGATGAGGTCGAGGTGGGTGGACTTGGTGCCGACGTAATCCACTTCTGCAGTCCAAGAGTTGCCGATGGCGCGTTGAATGCCGAGACTCCACTGCTGGACGTAAGGTGTGGGGTCATTGGGGTTCAAAGAGCGGATGTGAAATGCGGTGAGGTTGTTGAGATCGATCGTGGAAGGATCGAGATAGTTGGAGGGGAAGCCCTGCTGCGCGATCATGACCGGTGTGGTCGAGGTGGATGCGGCAGATTGTGTTTTGTTGATGAGGAATGGCGGGTTGAGCGAGAGCTGGTCTTCGCTGCCGTAGCGCTCAAGCACTGTGTAGTAGATGCCATATCCGCCGCGTACAACAGTCTTCTGGTCAGGCGAGTAGGCGAAGCCGATGCGCGGGCCGAAATTCTTGTAGTTGGTGTTGACCAGTGCGCGGGACTCCAAACCGCCGGAACGAGCGAAGACCAGCGAGCCAGAGGCAGGATCGAAATTGGCCATCTGGTCCTTACCATTGAGGGCAGGCGTGGCGAAGTCATAACGGATGCCGAGATTGAGTGTGAGCTTCGGCGTTGCCTTCCAGTCATCTTCAAAGAAGCCGGAGGCCATCCAGAGACGCTGATCAACGAAGTGGACATTGGTGAGCTGGTTGCTCTGCACCATGCCGAGCAATCCGTCAGCATAAGGAAAGCCGGTGTTCGAAACGCACTGGCTGGATGCATTGCGCTGGCAGGTGAAGATGCCGGTGAAGGTCAGATCGCCGCGCATGCCAGGCTCATCCTGGAAGAGGTTGCGCATCGGCGCGTAGAGCGAGGCGCCGATTTTGTAGGTCTGCCGTCCGTGCGTGAGCGAGAGAGTGTCGTTGTACTGGAACTGCTGCGGTACCTGCTGCTTGGGCAGGAAGTCAGGCGATCCGATGAAGGATCCAATGGAACCGCCAAAGGTCGTGAGCGGAACGCCGCCGCCAACTGCGGGATTGATGGGGATGCCGGGAACAAAGTCGCCTGCATACTGCGTGAGCGCGAATGGGTCCTGCTCGGCGAAGGAGTAGTTGCGTACCCAGCCGAAGCGGAAGTCATTGACGAGGCTGGGGCTGAAGATGTGCGTCCAGCCGATGACGAGGCTGTGGTTCTTTAGATATTGGCGTCCCCATGCGGAGGTGCTGCTGCCATCGGCGAGTCCGCCAAAGTAGCCGGGAATGAAGCGGAAGCGGTTGGAGTAGTTATAGCGGGCAAAGACGTTGTTGTTCTGCGAAGGCGTCCAATCGACACGGCCGTTGTAGCTGTCGTTGTTATCCTGCACGCCGCCGGTGCGGAAGTAGTTGTTGGTTTCTGCAAAGGAACCGTTGGAAGCAACATTCGGCTCGGGAAAGAGCGCGATGAGACTGGCGACGACGGGGTCGATGCGTCCCGCCGGGACCTGGTTGTTGGGAAAAGGCTGGCCTGTCTGCGGATCGTAGATGGTCGGATACTTGATGCCAACACGCGCGCTGGTCGCGGGGCTGAAGTCGCCGATGCGCTCGTTGTCGAGCGGCACGGTCGAGGTGCGGTTTACGCCTTGCTTGATGCGGGTGCCTTCATAGTTGAAGTAACCGAAGAGCTTGTTCTTGATGACGGGTCCGCCGAAGCTGCCGCCAAACTGGTTCTGGTTATTTTCGGCTTTAGGCTGGTTGTGCTGCTTGGTGATGAAGTCGGTGGCGTCGAAATACTGGTTCCGAACGTATTCATACGCGAGACCGTGGAACTGGTTGTTGCCGCTCTTGGTGTTGACCGAGACGGCAGCGCCCGGCGCGCGGCCATATTCCGCTGAGTAGGGATTGGTGATGATGTTGAACTCGGCGATGACGTCCACAGAGGGGTGCGCGGATTCGGTGCTCAATTCCTGCACATTTTCCGAGAAGGTGTTGTTGTCGATGCCGTCGAGGATGAAGTTGTTTTGCAGCGAATGGATGCCATTGACGTTGAAGTCACCGGTACGTCCTGCTGAGGTAGAGCCGCTCTGCTGGGTGAAGCGGCTGATCTGCACGCCGGGAACGGTACGGAGCAAGTCATCCCAGTTGCGTAGATAAAGCGGGGTCTGTTCGATGGTGCGAGAATCGACGACGGTTCCGATGGATGCGTCATCGGGCGACAGGCCCGTGCTTTCCGCCTGCACTTCGACTGTCTGCTGCGCAGAGCCGACCTGAAGCGAGAAGTCGCGCCTGCTCTTTTCTGCAACATTCAGAGTTACTTTTTCTTCTGTCGTGCTGAAGCCCGCCGATTCCACGTGAATGGAATACTGGCCGATGGGCAGGTTCTGAAAGGTGTAGTAGCCGGAGTTGTCGGTGACGACGTCGCGGGCATAGCCGGTTGTCGGATCTGTAGCTCTCACGGTTACGTTTGGAATGGCGGCGCCGCTCGGGTCGGTAACGAGGCCGGAAAGACTGGCCGTGTTGACCTGAGCGAGAAGGGAGATGCTGAGGAAGAAAACCGCAGCAACGAGCAGGGTGTAACGATACCATGCCCGGGGGATAGAGTTCTTCATAGTAGCCTCATCAAAAAAGTATGGTTTGAGCAGCGCGTCGAGAAGACGCTCACAAACTCTCGGCAGATATAAGGACGTAACTAAAAAGACGGTAAAGGTTAACTCTGAAAGCACTATGAACGCAAGATGAAGGGAGTGTGAATACAGTGCGAACGGCACGAAGGAAAAAGCCCGCAGCGGATGGCTGCGGGCTTTTGTGATGCGATTAAGGAGGTTAGGTTGTGGTGCGCGGCTGCACGGCGATGAATTGCACTGGCACCGTAGCAGTAGGATCGCAGGTTGGAGTTCCTGCGGCTGGTATCTGCGTGCATGCAGGCAGCCTGGGGTTGATCGTCTGCGTGTCAGTGAGTGAAGGAACATCAATGAGATGCAGCTGATTATCGCCCGAAGTGCCGACGAAGAAGGTGGAATCGTCGGGGCTGAAGGCTCCTGAGATCGGGGCCTGTGCGCCGGTGGAGAGCTGCACGTTCGACAGAGTACCCGGCGTGGCGAAGGTCGTCGACGGCTTATAGGCCGGCAACACTCCGCTCGCGCTCGATGCGTTGTAGGTCACGAAGGACATGGTGGCGTCCGGCGACGTAACAACCTGATTGATTTCGGAAGGTGCAACGCCGAGAGCTGTTGTGTTGACGGCGTAATCGCCGGGATTCGAACCGGACCCCTGCTGATACTTGATGCCGGTATTCGTCGCCGGGCAGGCCCCGATCGGCACGTTGACCGATATATCGGCGATCTGCGCCGGGCTGGCGGTTGCGCCGAGGATGTGGAGGCCATCGTTCGTTGCGGCCAAGTGATCGGCCGCGATGCCCACGGTTGCTGCCTGCGGGTAATTGACGATCGGAGTGGACGTGGTATTGGGGCAGAAGCCGTATGCAGCTGTGTTCGAGCCGGTGATAAACGGGCTGACACTGGGAATCGTTACCGCGATGTCCGGCGAGCAGAAGGGATCGTACTTCGTGGTATCGCCATTGTTATTCAGCTGGCTTGCGGTGCAGACGTTCGATCCGCCATTCGTATTCGGGTAGTTATGCCAGCCGGTAGATGTGTTGTAGACGTAAAAGTTATTAGGCCCGACGATGTAAAGGTTCTTGCCATCAGGCGAATACTGCGCGTGCGTGGCAACTCCGCCAATGCTGGTGAAGGTGCCTTTGCTCTGGCCGTAGAGATAGATGACCTGGTTGACCTGATCGTTGATCACGACCGTGCTGCTGTCGGGCGAGACGGCGAGGACTACACCCGGCACGTTAATGTCTTCCTTGCTCAGGGTGTTGGTGGTCGCGCTCACGATCATCAACTCGTGGTAGCTGCCGAAGAAGAGGTTTGTACCGTTCTGGTCGAGCACCATGGAATTGGGAATATACGGTAGCTTGACAGGAACAGGCGTGCCAGTGCTGGTGAGATCGACGGGCGTGAAGTAGGACGACTGCGTGGACGACAGCCAGAGCTTGCTGCTGCTGCGTCCCGGAGTGTTGACCCGCACGATATTGCTGGTGACGGGGAGGCCGGTGCCCAATTGCCCGATGATATTGACTGGAGCAGGGTTGCAGGTGCCCGGCTGGCAGATAGCGGAGATGGCGGTCGTAGTCGGAAATGCCGGAGTGACGGTGCCCGCGCTGCTTACGCTGATCTGCTTTGGCTGGGTCGAGGTGTAGTCGAGTGTGATGCCGCTCAGCGAGGTGCCGTTTTTATCGGGCGAGTTGACAGTAAGGTTTTGCGGGCTGCTGGCGTTCACCGTTACCGGATTGGGGAAGCCGGTAGAACCGTTCAGATTGAGAGCGATGCTTGTGGGTGGGCAGGTAAAGAAGTATCCCGCCGCTGATGTGGTTCCGGAAAGGCTGGCATTAATGACCGTCGAGCCGGGCAAGTGTGCAGTGGCGAGGCCGTTCACGGTGCTGGTGGTGTCGGTGTCGGTGCCCGTGCCCGTCCCCGTGTCCGTGGTTCCGTTACTGGTGTTGTTGATGGTGACGATCGTCGAATCTACCGGAGTGTAGGTGACCGTGCCCACATAGGATGTCGGGATCAGCACGCCGTCAGGACCGAAGACCTGGGTGGTTGCCGTTAGCGGCTGAGGATTGTCAGTTCCGGGCGCATTCAGGGTCTGATTTTGCGAAACGCAGGCTGATTGCGAGCCGATGGTGATCGCAGTAACGGGCGGGTGCACATAGATGCTCACCGGATTGCTTGTGACGGAGGAGGCGCTTGCCGTGACCTGAGCAACGCCGGCCTGAGCGGGAGGTGTGCAGATAGTGAAATCCGGGATACCGGAAGCGCTATGGCGATTCCATGTGCCGGCGCAGATGGCGCCCGTCGACGGATTGATGTCAGCAAGATTGAGGTTCGTCGTTCCGTAAACCCAGTGGGCTACGCTGACGGTGCCTCCCTTGCAATTGAAGCCTGCTGGCTGATTGACCTGTCCGGTTTGCCCATAGGAAAGCGAAATACCAGTCGAGGCGGGGCCGAGGGTAATGTGGTCAAGGTCAGTGACCTTCTCGCCATAGCCGTATCCACTGCTGAGGCAATAATTGTTAGGGTTGGTGCCGCCACAGCCCGCGATAGAGATGCCGACCGGAATAGAAAGTACAAATAAAGCAATCAGGGCGAAAAACCGCTGCATGAAACCTCCCCGTCTGTATGGACTCGCCACGCAGACGGTTGTCACTGCCAGATGTGCTCTGGGAGTCTTTCCAAGGATATATAGTCTCGAAGTTTGAGTGTAAAAGCTGGAAGAGACTTCAGCAAGCGGCCTGGGGCCGTTCTAAAGGATTGCCGGGTGGGATTTCACCCAATCGCTGCGAGATATGGGGCACCCTGGTCGATCCTGAGGGCGCGCCATATCTCACAGTGAGAGGGGTTTATGCGGTGGGTTCAGGCCTATTTCCCCTTGGCCACCGCATTAATGAAGGAGAGCCCGTTGGGGACGCCCCATCCGGTAACGTTGTCCCAGCCCTTGGTGACGGTCAGGGAAGTGTCGGTACCGAAGCTCAGATCTACATATTCGCCTTCCAGGTTCCAGAATGCGCTGAAGTACTGGGTGGTGGTGTAGAGCGGAGCCAGCAGCGTGTCAGAGGAGTAGAAGGTGGCGCCAGCCGAATCGAAGACGACCCCTGCTACGTTCGTCGGGCTGCTGAGAGGCACGACATCGTTAATCGCCCCGGAGGGCAGTTTCGAGAGCATGGGAGCAGCCTGCCCGAGCGCCTTGCCGGCGTGCTGATCGGCAATCGCCCACAGGGCAGAGAAAATGGGGCAGGCAAGACTGGTTCCACCAATTCCGGCCAAAGGCTCCCCATATTCCACGAAGACTACTCCGGTGTAAGGATCGGCGAGGGCGGAGATATCCGGTTCCTGCCGGCCAGTGCCGGTAAAGGACTTCTGCCACGAAGGCTTGGTGATAAAGGTGCTCTCGCCGCCGCCTGATCCGCCGAGGCTGCCAAGAGCGAGCGGTGGATCAAGCACGTCATTGGTTGCGAAGGAGAGGATGGAGGCATTGTTGCCCCAGCCGACTTCCGCTCCGGCTGAGGTGCCGTTGGGAATACCGATGCTGGTTCCACCGATGGCCGTCACATAGGCAGAGGTGGCCGGATAGGCCTGACCGCCGCCGCTGGGCGAGCCGGTGCCTTCATCGCCGCCGTCACCGCTTGAGAAGTTCACGGCAAGGCCAGCCGCTGCAGCTTTCTTCAGCACCTGTTCAAAGCCGCTCACAGTGTAGGCACCGAAAAGGGCTTCCGGGTAGCCGTAGCTATTGGAGATGACGCTGCCGAGTTTATTCTGCCGGGCATAGTCGATGGCGAATTCGAATTCCGTCCAATCTTCAGACGGCATGATCTCGATCACGATTTTTGCATGGGGAGCGATGGAGTGGACCCATTGGACATCGAGCGAGGCTTCATCCTGCCAGCTGTCTACTTCGAGCGCCAGGGGTGTAGGTTTTCCGTCCGGATAAAGAACGGTGAAGTTGGAGGAGTTGGTGGCAGGTAGTCCGGCAAGCGTCGAGAACTGTGCCAGATCGGCCGTCAACTGCGCGCCGTCGGTGGGACCATCGACGATGACGACGGTCTGGCCGGTTCCATCGAGACCCTTTTTGTAGACCGCGTTGAGGCCGTAATGAGTCTGGATCTGCGAAGGCGTCCAGGCGCAGGTCAAGGTGCTGTCGTCGTAATTGTTGCCGTAGTACACGCCAACGGGAAGGGAAGCGCCATCCGTGGTGAGATTCACGGTTGACGGGTTGGTGAAGCACTTATTGGTAGCAATGGCAGCGAATCCGCCACTGGCGTTCTTCACCTTACCTGCAACCGGTTTGGCGGCGGCGCGGGGCTTCCCAGTGTGTGGATCGACCTGATACTTGATGAAGGGATGCATGTTGAAGCTTGTGAGACCGGTTACGCCATGAACAAGCGTTCCAGCCTGGCCAGCCAATGCCGCGGGCGAGACGTTCGCATGAAAAACCTTGCCCTGGCGCTCAAATTCATGAATCTGCGTCTGGAAGGCGCTTTCCACACCGGAAGCCGGTCCACGCGCACGAATCGAGAGATTGTCAGCGCTTACAGAGAGAACTGCAAGGCCATGCGATTGAAGTTCTTTCTTAACCGATTCCACCTCGGCCGGGGACGGAGCATACTTTGAAAGCTCAGCATTGCTGAGCCACTGATGGTAGGTAGGCGAGCCGAGCGTGTAAAGGTCTTCCAGCGCTTGATTGAAGGCTGCTTCGTTATGCATGTTCAAATGCACGGTTAGGGTGAGTTGCTGCGAAGGTTGTATCGGGCCGTGGTCGGATGAGAGCTCCGCCACCTTTGGCCGTTCAATGCGCGATTGTGCTTGGAGAACGGGAACTGCGAGCAAGGCGCATGCCAAGGATGCGCCACTGATCCAGGCCCATGCTGAGGGATTTGCTTTCTGCAACATGAAGACTCCATCCTGATTTCGTGGGGTAGGTGTGAGTGTGTACGTCCGCCCGTGGGACAACGAACGCAGTGACAGCTGAAGCACCGCAATACTGATGGACTGAACGGATTAGTAACGTCGGCAGAAAAGCCTGGGAAAGATCAACAGCGACAGGAAAGTACAGCGGGTTGTTGTGTACGTGTCATGACAGCCCCAACACTTTGGCATAGGCTTACTATCGCGTCAACAGGAAAATTCGTATTACGCACCAGGCCACGGGCTGCGAAAACACCACGGAGCGCCTGATACGCTAGCAGTAGACCGTTTCTTTATATCGATGAATGAGATAGTTCTGATCCACTTCTCCGGCCGCGACCAGCCGGGACTCACTGCGGAATTGACTGGGATTCTGGCCGGCTACGATGCCTGCGTGCTGGACATCGGTCAGGCAGTCGTCCATGAAACTCTTGCCCTTGGCCTGCTCATCGAGATTCCTCGCGACGAGGCTTTTCTTCGTCTGCAGAATGCGCTGGTCGAGAAGTCGCGCGAGCTGGAGCTGCAGGTCCGATTCACGGCGATTTCAAAGGCAGACCTCGAACATTGGATCGTGGCGCAGGGTAAAGACCGCTTCATTATCACGGTATTAGGGCGAGCTATTTCTGCACGCCATCTGGCGCGGGTGAGCGCGATTATCCACGAGCATGGCCTGAATGTGGACCGCATTGAGCGCATGTCTGGCAGGCTGTCGTTTGCGGCACATGCTCCGGATGCCAACGCCTGCGTGGAACTGCGGGTGAGCGGGAGCGCGCGGTCCGAGGCAGCCATGCGCGCCGAGTTTTTGACTACGGCGCACGAGATGCGGATCGATATCGCCTTTCAGCGGGAGAGCATTTTCCGTCGCAACCGACGGCTTTTCGCTTTCGATATGGACTCGACGCTGATTTGCGGCGAGGTAATTGACGAACTGGCAAAGATGGCCGGTGTCGGCGACGAAGTGGCAAAGATTACCGAATCAGCCATGCGCGGGGAGATGGATTTCAAGGAAAGCTTTCGGCGGCGCGTTGGGCTTCTACGTGGACTTCAAGAGCAAAGGGTACGGGAGCTGCTGGGCACGATTCCGCTGGTCGAAGGCGCAGAACAGTTGATCGGAACGCTCAAGATGCTCGGCTACAAAACAGCCATTCTTTCGGGGGGCTTTACGTTTTTTGCACGCCACCTGCAGGAGCGCCTGGGCATCGACTACGTTTTTGCCAATGAGCTGGATATTGTCGATGGCACGGTCACAGGAGAGATCAGGACTGAGATTGTGGACGGCGCACGCAAGGCCGAACTGCTGCGCCAGATCGCGCGGCAAGAGAATATCTCGCTTGAGCAGGTGGTGGCGATCGGCGATGGCGCCAACGATCTGCCGATGCTGGGAGTCGCCGGGATGGGGATCGCCTTCCGGGCAAAGCCGCTGGTACGGCAGAGTGCCGATCATGCTGTGTCGGTGCTTGGACTCGACAGCCTGCTTTACTTGATCGGCGTGCGGGATCGGGATCTGGCTGTTGCGGTGGCGTCCTCAAACTAAATAATCCGTCATTCTGAGCCGCAGGCGAAGAATCCAGAGGATATTACGGTGATCGTAAATGCTTAAGGGTTTCGCACGGAATCTGACTGGAAAGCTTCAAGCGCTCTGCGCTCCGTGCAGCATTTTCTGGATTCTTCGTTCGGATTACGCGCTCAGAATGACGGCGGCTCTATCGCCTTGTTTATTACTGCGGCGGCATGTACTGCTCAAACCAGCTTAACGAGCGCTCGAGCACGTCAATCTGGTGGTCGCGCGTGGCAAAGTGATGGCCTTCCCCTGGATAGACAACCAGCTGCGTAGGCACATGCTGATCGCGCAGCGCATGCCAGAACTCAAACGATTGCGGCATGGGGCATTCGCCGTCACGGTCACCCACAACAACCAGCGTCGGAGTCTTGACCCGGTGAATGAAATTGATGGCTGAGCTCTTGAAATAGACCGCCGGGTCGTCATAGACCGAGGCGCCGAAGAACGGGATCATCCACTGGTCGATGGAATTCTCGCCATAGTAGCTCTGCCAATTGGAGATGCCCGCTCCGGCGACGGCGGCGTGGAAGCGGTTGGTCTGGGTGACGGCGAACATGGTCATAAATCCGCCGTAGCTCCAGCCCGTAAGGCCGACGCGCTGCGGGTCGATGGGATATTTCTTCGTGACCGAGTCAACGCCGGCAAGAATGTCGCGAAGGTCGCCATAGCCGAAATCTTTGCGGTTGGCCTGGGTGAATTTTTCGCCCTGTCCATAGCTGCCGCGAGGGTTCGGTTCCAGAACAAAGTAGCCAAGCGCCGAAAAGGGAGCGCCGCCGAAGCCTGCTCCCGGCCAGCGCGGCGTGACGGCCGCCGATGGGCCGCCGTGGACCATAACGATGAGCGGATATTTCTTGCTGGGGTCATAATTCGCAGGCTGGATGAGCCATCCCTGCACGTTGAAGCCGTCATTCTGCCATTCGACGGATTCGGCTTTACCCCAAGCAGGCTTCAGGTTGTCGTTGTAATTGGTGATCTGTTTGAGGTTTTCGAGTGGGCCGGCCCAGACCTCAGGCGGCTTGGCAAACGAACTGCTGATGAAGGCAATCTGATGGTCCTCAGTGTCGGAAACGGAAAGGCTCATCATCTGCTGGCCGGAGCCGATGCCTTCGGGCAGAGTGAGGCTGTGGTCCTCGATATCCTGCTGATTATTAAGGTCATAGGCGACAAGACGCGATGAGCCGCCAGTGATTTCAGTGATCCCCAAGGTGTGGTCATCTACCCACAGAAACCATGCGGGGCTGCCTTTGCGGTTCGGGGTAATGTCTTTGGGCTCGCCTCCGGATGCAGGAGCGAGATAGATATCGCCTCCGGTCGAGCCCTGATCGGACATCAGGCCTGAAATAAAGGCGATCTGCGAGCCGTCTGGCGACCAGCGGGGAATCGCGAGTTGCAGGCCGAAGATCGCGCTGTGGCCACTGGTTGGATCGACCAATACGCTGGGATCGAAGGCGGCGCGGCCTCCCAGAACGGCTTTTGATCCGGGCATAAATGGCTGCGTGTAGAGCTTCGCTACCCACCAGTTGTTCTCCCCCGGAGATGGCGCGGCCACGTAGGCCAGTTTCTTCGAGTCGGGCGACCAGTTGAATTCATAAACGTGCAGGTTGGCCGGTGTGATGGGCGCCAACTCACCGGAAGCCGCGTCTACGGCGGCAACACGCTGGATTTCCAGGCCTTCGACGCCGATTACGCCTGACGGCGGCTTCATCGCAGCCAGTGCGCCGGAGGGGCGGGTTGCGCCTTCAACGTAAAGCAGCCCGATGTACTTGCCGTCAGGAGACCACTGTGGCTCATCGGCGTAGCCGTGGAAGGTAGATAATTTGTGAGCCGGAGTATTCGAGCCGGGTTCGGTGATGTAGAGTCCCTGCTGGTGCTCGCTGTTGCAATTTGAGAAAAATGCCAGTTTTTTGGAATCTGGCGACCAGGCGATCTCATTTTCGCTGCCTTTTTCGCCTCCGGTGCAGGCGGTAACGCGATGCTGAGCCGACGGATTGCTCAGAGGGGCGGCCTCGACCTCAGAACCGCCTTCCTTAACGCTGACGACCCAGGCGATCCACTGGCCATCGGGCGAAAGGGCGGTCTGGTGTGGGGCGCGAACAGATTCAAGCTGTGTGATGATCTGGCCGATGCGTGGGTCTTTGGCCGGCACGGCTGTTGCCGGGGCTTGTGCGAGGGCGATGGCGCCTAATGAGAGACAGGAAAGGGACGCAGTCAAGGTGCGAAGGGACATAATGCCGGATGGTAGCAGACAGGCTTTCGCGCTTGCTGCCGCGCTTTAGGGGTAAATTTGCGGAAATTGTGCGCGGTAACATTCGCTGCGTGCTTCGCAAGACAGATTTTCATGCCATAATTAAGCAGAAGCAGCGAAAAAAAGCGCGGAAAATATGAATTTTTCGCGTGGTTTGTTGACTCGAACAAACGTACTTGGTAATCTTAAAAGGTTCCATGAGACTGCTCTTCGTGTGCATATAGACTGAAGAGCGGTTAGGACATAAGAAGCTTCGCAGAATGAGCCGGCAGGAAAGCTAGGA
>Ga0206951_1154_pt1 | contig 15378 bp, 9 predicted proteins | sample Alteio_BWOrgHeat_38_FD_152974 | JGI IMG/M metagenome (GOLD analysis project Ga0206951, IMG submission 152974) | Enriched cells from forest soil in Barre Woods Harvard Forest LTER site, Petersham, Massachusetts, United States -... | ecosystem: Environmental > Terrestrial > Soil > Temperate forest > O... | reverse complement strand
ACGATAGCTGACCAGCAGGTCGTAGACTCCTTCGCGGCTGGTGATCTCCACGCCCTTGTCGTAGATCTTGATCTTTTCGTCGGCTTCCAGATCGTTCCAGACCACCATTCGCTTTTCGCCGCCGATGAGCGTGGTGCGCACCTTTACCGGCGAAAGCCAGTTGACATTGATGTGCGCGATCACCCGGTCAGGAAAGTAGATGGTCATGTAAGCCACGTCTTCATGGCCGTTCAAGTGGCCCTGGCCGGTGGCGACGACCGCCTCGGGCTTGGTCTTGATGAGGTAATCCATGATGGACAGATCGTGCGGCGCGAGATCCCAGAGCACGTTGATGTCGTGCTGGAAGAGGCCAAGATTGACGCGCGTGGAATCGTAGTAGTAAAGGCTCCCCAGGGCGCCGTCATCGATCAACTGGGAGATTTTCTTGACCGCTCCCGTAAAGAGGAACGTGTGATCCACCATGACGGTGAGGTTCTTTTGGAGCGCGAGATTGACCAGCTCCTCGCCCTGAGCGGCCGTGCTGGTGAAGGGCTTCTCGACAAAAACATGCTTGCCGTTCTCGAGCGCCGCTTTGGTCAGTTCATAGTGGGTCCAGACCGGCGAGACGACTGCGATAGCGTCGATGTCAGGCGAGGTCAGGACCTCAGAGGCGTTCGCCGTGACCGTCACTCCGGGATAGGCTTTCTGGGCACGTGCGCGGGCAGCGGGGCTGATCTCCGCAATGGCGCGCACCTGCGAGCCTTCCAGGCTCATCAGATTTCTAACGATATTCGGGCCCCAATAACCGTAGCCGATCACACCGAAATTCATATTCTTTATCTCTTTTCCGTAGTGCCTTTGTTTCGATCTATAGGACGAAGCGCGCGTCGCCTCGTCGGGAGCGCCGGAGCCTTGCGATCGCAGGTAATCCGGCGGTGAGAACGGGTGTCTAGAAGGCGCCAGAGCCTTTAATCACTGCCAGCGGGGTGCGCATGAGAATCCGCACGTCGAGCCAGGGAGTCCAAGATAGTGCATAGCGAAGATCGAGCCGCACCATTTCGTCGAACTTTACCGTGCTGCGGCCGGTCACTTGCCACAGGCCGGTGATTCCTGGCTTGACATCCAGCAGACGCCGGCGATGCCAGGTCTGATAGGCCGCCAGTTCATAGGGAATGGGAGGCCGCGGCCCGACAAGCGACATGTCGCCCCAGAGGACATTCAGGAACTGCGGCAGCTCGTCGAGGCTGGTTCTGCGCAAAAATCCGCCGATCCGCGTGATTCTCTTGTCGCCCTTGATCTTGTACACAGCTTCGCCTGTTTTGGAGGCGCTGCCGTCGGCCTGGCTGGCGATCAGACGGGTGACGAATTCCTTGTGAACGCTGGGATCGTTGTTCGCATACATGGTGCGGAACTTGAGAAACGTAAAGCTCCGGCCATATTGCCCCACACGCTTCTGGCGGAAGAAGACCGGCCCTTTGGACGACATCTTGACCGCGATAGCAATGACCAGAAAAGAGGGAGCACAGAGGATCAGCATCAAAGAACTGCCGATGATATCGATCACGCGCTTGACGACGAAGAGCGGCCGCCTCGCCTTCTTGTGATTGACGAGGTCGGGATAGAGCGCGGGGTTGTTGAGGCGCCCCGGCTTGTCGTGATCCCAGTCGTCAGGGAAGAAGTGAAACGAAATGCTCACTTGCTGGAAGGTCTCTGAATTCAGCTCGTCCTGGAGCGAGGCGCTGACCCGGTTGACGATCATGTCGGCAATGGCGGACTTGTCGTCCCCCACCAACCCGGTGAACAGCACGCCGACGACCGCCCGATCCTTGTACCAGCCGATGATGTCCGTGTCCCTGCTGGTCGACATCATCGCCGAAACGATGGTCTCGAGCGTGGCCCTGTTCTTCTCCTCGGTCTCACCGTTCGTGAGCTCAAGCAGCATCAGCAAGAAAGGCGTTTTCGATCGCTCTGTTCGCTTGCGCTCGATGGCAATCGTCCGCTTGAACGTATCTTCGTCCAGGGGTAAACGGTCAGCCGCTGCTATCGAATCTAATAGAGGATCGGCCATGGGTGAAGCATTCTTTTCGCTTCGCATAGTCAACACTTACTCCTCTTCGGGTAATGGGTTGATCGGTTTGGGTCTGAGCGTCTCTTGCCGGAGACGACCGATGTGCGCTGGTCGCAGACGAGGCGCACGATCCGTGGGGGTACCGGCAAGGAATTCGCGTGGATGAGGAAGGAACGTAAAGGCGAAATCGAGCGCCCGCGGCCTTTCGCGGGAAAACCGGAAAGAACTAAGAGGCTGCGGAGGAACGGTAATAGTAGCTGCTGTAGGTGGAAGCCTTGGAGCAGTTCAGGACCGCCCCTAAAAGCTTCTTCGAGTCGAGTGCGGGAAGGCCCCGCTCCAGAGGCTCTTTCTCGGTGGTTCCCTGACGGGCGACCAGCAAGATTCCATCCGCGATTCTTGACCAGATGCTGGTGTCGGCCAGAGGCAGGACTGGCGGCGAATCGATAATGACCCAGTCGAATGTGGCTGCGAGCTGATCCATCAACACCGGCAATTTCTTTGATTGCAGAATTTCCAGAGGGGCCGACGGCGCCTTGCCAGCGGGGAAAATCCAGATGCCCGCTCCCTCAAGGCGATAGATATTCGAAGGGACCGAGTTTTCTCCCTGCAGCCAGTCGCAGATGCCGGGGACAGCGCCCACGTCGAACATCTGCATCAAAGTTGGCCTGCGGATGTCTCCTTCGAGCAGCAGGATCTTCTCTTCGGTTCGCTGCGCCAAGGCGCAGGCGAGGTTGGCCGCGACCGTGCTCTTGCCTTCCCGTGGGATGGTGCTGGTGATGAGCAGCTTCTTCAGCGTTTGCGTCCGCCGCAGATCGCGCAGCCGCACGCTCAGAAGGCGGAACGCTTCCGCGGTGGGGCTTTCCCTGTCTGTGAGGCTTACGAGCCGGCCGCTTGCGGAAATAGACGCGGTCAGGGATGGGAAGCGTCCCACGCCATCCACGCGCTCCTCGGCCTGCGGAGGCTGGGCAAAGGCCGTCTCGGCCATGAAATCCGAGACGGACGGATAAGTTTCCGGAATGTCGAGTTCCGCAACCGCGCCGGCGCCGTTCCCGTTGGTCTTCTCGTACTGGCTCGAGAAAGCAGCGGAAGCCCATTTCGACGCGGCTTCACCTTCGACGCGCCGTAAAAGCTCCGTTGCCTCTGCCCGCGTTGCCGGTTCGCTTCCGCCGCGCTCCGCTTCGGACCGAAGCAGCGCATCAAATATTTGGCTCATATTCACTCTCTTCTATAGCTATGGGGACTTTCAAGGCGCGGCTCCCGGCAACCGGCTCGTGGTTTGCTGCATGCCGATCGATCACAGAGCCGGTCGCTTGTCCGGCCATTATTTTTTTACGGAATTCCGCATCGTCGCCTTCGACGGAGCTAAACACGTCGAGCCGGAATTCCTTTGCAACTTGTTCAATGATTTCGGCCGTTGCCGCAGGCATCCGTCTCGCATACGCAGTAATCAGGGCATTCTCGCAAATCGTATTGATCAGGCGGGGAAACCCGTGCGAATAACGGTGCACTCTCGCGATGGCGTGCGGCGGAAACAGCGGAATCGCCTTCAAGTCAGCACCGGCGATCTGCAGCCTCTTCTCGATATACACTCTTGTTTCTTCGGCGCTCAGCGGGCCCAGCTGCGTGCGCAGGGCAATTCTTTGCTTGAGCTGCCTCAGCCCGATCGAATCCAGCTTCTGGTCAAGCTCGGGCTGCCCCACCAGCATGATCTGCAGCAGCTTCTCGGTCGTCGTCTCCAGATTCGAAAGCAGCCGGATTTCCTCGAGCGTTTCGGAGGACAACTGGTGCGCCTCGTCGACGATGAGCACGGTCGTCATCTGCTTGGTTCCGCGGGCCACCAGGAACCGGCTCAAGTCCAGAAGCAACTCGCACTTGTTCTTGCCGGAAGCCGGGAAACCGAAGTCGGACAGAGTGTATTGCAGAAACTCCGTGGGAGAAAGCGTGCTGTTGAACAGATAGGCATAGGCGACATCGCGGCTCTGTTCGAGCAACCGGAGCAGGCAGCGGAGCAGCAGGGTTTTCCCGGTTCCTACTTCACCTGTGACGACGACGAGGCCTTTGTGTCGCCGGACGCCGTAGTACAAAGCGGCAAGAGCCTCATCGTGGCGCCGGGTCGGAACGAAGCAATTCGGGTCGGGCGTAAGCTCGAACGGATTGCTCTTTAGATGGAAGTAGGCTTTGTACATGGAGAAGGGAACTCAAGCGTGCAAGTAGCTGAAAACAGTCCCGCTGAGAATGATCACCGCCACAATTGCGGTTATCACCCATCCTAGCACCAAACGTCTTTTCCGATTCCGGGTGTCTTTCGCATTCACGACTTCCGGCACTTCGGAGATGACCAGCATCGGCAGCATGGACTTGATCTGCTGCTCGCTGTACAGGCGGCCGTCTGTCAGTTCAAATCCGCCCACCACAACTACGCCAAGAGCCAATCCCACTCCCAGGCCCATAGCGCAGAATTTGAGCCGATTGGGGAAGTCCGGCTTGGCCGGGAGGCTGGGGGGGTCCAGAATGGTGAACCGCTCGCCGGCCTGCATATGTTCCATGCTGGTGGCGATCTCAGAGTCTTCTTTCTTTTTCAGCAACTCGTCGTAGTTGGCCTTGGATTGCTCATAGCCGCGCGTCAGGTCCGCGAGCCCTTGCTCTGTGGCGGGCTCCGCGTTGAGGCGCGTCTGGTAGTCGCCGATCTTGGCCTTCAGATCGGAAATCGAGCGCTCCCGGTTAGCGATTTCCATCTGATTAGCCTGCAACTGGCTCTGCAATTGCAAGGATGCGCCACTGCTCGACGGATCGAGCGTATCGCTATCCGCCGCGGCCGGGCCTGCCTGCTTGGCGTCATTGGCTTTTTGTTTGGACGCGGCAACAACGCTGTCGCGCATCGACTCCATCTTGGCAATTTGCGTCTTGAGCTTCAGAACATCCGGATAGCGATCCGTATAGCGCGAACTCAGGTCGGCGAGCTGCGCCCGCAGTTTATCCAGTTCGTCATCGATCGATTGCAGATCGGTGGGCGCGGCTACACTGCCGGCTGCGGAGTCGGACCGGCGCGAGCCGCCGTGAAGAGTGCGGGACTGCTCGACCAGCGCCTGCAGGTAGACGTGTTGTTGTCTGGCCCCGTTCAGGGCGCTCTGTTCGTTCTCCAACTGCGCCTGGATGCCGGAGAGAATCTGCAGATTGCTGGCCTGCTGAGTCGGCAGCTGACCCTCGTGCATGCCCTGAAACTCGCGGACTTTGGCTTCCTGCTCCGCGAGGCTGGCTCGCGCGGTCTCTAACTGGTCTGATAAAAACTTGGTAGTCCCCTCAGACTCCTCCTGCCGCTCCCTGGAATTCTCATTGATGAACAGGCTCGTCAATTCGCCGGTCACCGATTGCGCTACGTGAGGATTCTTGGCCGAATAAGAGATTCTGAACGAGGAGATTTCATCCCGTTCCGGATCGCGAACCAGTTCAATGTCAATGTCCTTGCGCATGCGCTCGATTTTTTCATCTGGCGAGAGCCGCTTGTCCAGGTTCCCATAGAGGTCCAGTTTGTCGATGATGACCAGAAGCCTCGTCCGGCTCAGGATCTGCTGCGTAATGCTGCGCATCCGGTCCTGAAGATCGTCGGTGATGTTCGGCGCGACAAAATCTTTGGGCATGGTGGGCTGTTCCACCAGAATCAGCGTGCTGGACTTGTAGCGCGCGGGAAGAACCCAGCTCGCGGACCATACGGCTGCCCAGCCCAGAAACAAGGGGACCAGGAAAAGAATGTGGCGGCGGCGGACCAGGTCGAAATAGCGCTGGAAGTCGGGCCGTGTTGCGCTTTGATCTTCAGTGTCTTGAGGCATGTTTATCTTCCTATGGGTCTGGAGAACTGGTAACTGATCGAGATATATACGCGATCGCTGTCCGGAGCCGTGGCGATGGCCGGGATGGCGCTGTAGTTCTCGTGCAGGCGTTGATAGCCGACGCTCGCGTTGATCCGCTCGGTGATGCTGTGCTGCAGCGAGGCTCCTGCGGAAATGGTGTCTCCACCGGGATAGGATGAGTCCGTGGACTCGGCCGCATTCTTGGTGCGGGAATAAGACCCTACTACTCCAACTCCCCAGGTGCGGCCCAGTCTCCAGTTTCCCGAACCGTTGACGCTTGTGGAGGTGAAGGCGCCCACCAGGCCCTGTCCGGCGGAAACCGACCGGGAAAAGCTGGCTGCAAAGGCGCTCTTGCTTTTCTGCCAGCCGACGCTTGCGCTGGCCGTCGGTGTCCATGCAGCCGTGGTCGGTGTCCCCGTTTCGACGCTGCTGTAGTGCAGCACGCCTCCCGAGACCGAGAAGGAGACCTGCCGGCTCACGGCAAATGTATAGTAAGGCGCGAACGAGTGCGCCTGGGTCTCGATGGGAGCACCGGGAAGGTAGGCGAAAACCCGCGAATATTGATACCCGACACCCACGTACTGCTTATCTGTCAGCCGGCGGGCAAAAAAGGCGGACGCGCCGGTCGATTGCGAATTGTAGAGCCCCTCCGCCTGCGAGGGGTTGGGGAAGCTGAATGTCGAAAAATTGGCTCCCCCGCCGATCATGCCGTCCCTGCTGAACTGATAACTCAGGCTTCCGTTCACCGTGTTGCTGCGCTGCTCGGCGAAAGGGGCGATCACGGTTGTGGCCGGAGCCTGCGCCGATCCGGAGATGCCGGTTCCTGAAAAAATCGGCGATTGGTTAAAGATATTGGAGGTCTGCAGAAAGGTGTCCCCGAGATGCACCGTCATTCCCGGACTGAGGCGATATTGATAGCCCACCGCCACGCTCTGGTTGATCGAATTGAGCGCGGTCGTTGGCTGGTAGAGATTGAACCCGGGGTTGTACGAGACAGATTCGTGCTGCCTTGCCGTGGTCCGATCGAGAGTGAGCGAAGGGGAGATCAGATAATTCACATCGCCAACCGGTTTGGAGGTGCTGCCGGACAGGACGTTATCGTCATAGGCCGGGCTTACATTGATTCCGAAGCCGAAGTAATTGGACCGTTCTTCCGATCCGGTCGTCGTGGAGTATGCTTCGCCGCTCACCGGAGGTGGAGTCGTCATCTGCGCGCTCTCGTCTGAGACGGAACTGCCTCCCGTTGCGCTCGGCTCTACCTGGGTCCAGGCCGGTACGGCGGCAAGCAAAACGAAACTGAGACAGACTCGTGCGAGCATAGGCGGTTTTTACGGAACAATGATGGTGTCATGCGGCTTGACAGTAATATTTTGGTTGGTGTCTTTGCCCTTGATGAAGTCCTGATAGTTAAAGGCAATGCGCGATTCGTTGCCCTCGGCATTCTTCCTGAGGATGTACACGCCTTTCTTCTTGGCGAAATCCTTGAATCCTCCGGCGAGCGCGATTGCGTCCACGATGGTTGTCGTGGCTGTCAAAGGGTACGATCCGGGCCTTCCGACCTGGCCGAGAATGTTGAACTTCTCGCTGTTAATCTGTTCGACCATCACCGTCACTTCAGGATCGGTGATGTAGTTCTTGAGCCTGCCCGCGATGTCCTGCTCAAGCTGAAGGGGTGTCTTTCCAGCGGCCTGCAACTCCCCAACCAGCGGCAGAGAGATTCGACCGTCCGACCGCACCGGAATCGAGCGGGAAAGATCAACTTCTTTCCAGACGTTGATTGCCAGCACGTCATTGGCGCCGATGATGAAGCTGTCGTCGTGCGGCTTGGCTCCCGTCGCCTCAGAGGGCTGCGTCGAAGCCGCGGCTGGCACTTCGCCACCGGAAGCAGGCGCTTGCGCCGAGAGCGCTCCGCAGAAAAGCGCCAATGCCGCCAGCGGCAGCGTTGCGCGACGTGCACAGGTTTTCATGGCGGCTTCAGCCAGGTGAGTCAAAAGAGTGCCTTTCATAGAGAGTGGAATCCGGGGTTTTCGAGTGCGCACCGTAAAGGCATTGCGATGAAGAAGGGTGAGGACAACCCATAAGCTCCATGGCTTATGGACGCTGCGGGTTCATCCGCCGACGAGACTGAGATTCTGGCGCCGAGTTCCTAGAGACGGGTATATGCTCGCCGCACCGGCAGCCTCGCCGCCGGCCCTCGAGCCTTTGGGCGCCACCGGCTCCACGTCGGACGCATTCACTTCGACAGCAACCGATTGCGCCAGCATGTCAACCGAAAGAACAAGACGAACCAGATTCTTCTTGCGCGTCAAAATCCCTTCCACACCTTCAAGCGAACCGCGCATGACGCGCACTCGATCTCCGCATTTCAGGAACGGGTGAGGCTCAACCCGGAACCGCCCTTCAATCACGGTGCGTATCGCCTGCATCTCCGTCTCGGGAATCACCGCGACATTTTCGCCGCGGTAGAGAATCATGTGAACTCCGGGAGTGGTGACTACTTGCAATTTGTTGTGAAAGTTCCCTCTCACGAACACATAGCAGGGAAAGAGCGGCAGTTCCAGCATCTTCTTCCGGTCTTTCCAGCGCCGTACAGACTCATAAAGCGGAAGAAAAACATCGAAGCCCTTCGTCACCAGCATGTCGGCCACTGTCTTCTCGTGCTGATGGCGCGTATAAATCGCCCACCAAGAAGATCCCTCGCCGGGGGCCTGTTCCGAATTTGGCAGCTTGAGCATTCTTCCTAAACTCCTGATTATAAAGGAATGTCTTCAATTCATAACTCAATTAAAGACATAGCTTCGCCCTGTGAGTCACAGACCCTTTTTTCTTACCTTGCTCTCTTTGGCATCGATTTTCCCGCTCTTTCGATGCCTGGCGCCGGTTCAAAACCAAACCCGGACGTATTTCGCCTTTTCCAAAATCCTAGATCGACCCTAGGGGTGACAATTCCCGCTTCGTGCTAGCCACTTGAGCCCCTGGTAACACCTTTCCGGTTGTTCTGGTAACCGCTTCCAAGTACAAGGTTTCGGCTCATTCAGGGCCGGGGCTCGGATTTCATCGATCCATCCGGGCCCGTCTACGTTTTCCTAATACCACACTGGTAACCTATTGTGGTTACCAGTGCCTAATCGTACATCCATTCAACCCGGTGGGCTCACAAATCAGCCGGAACGGGGAAATCCTTTGCGGCTCCTAGGCCGCTGCAACACGCCGGCGTTTCTCAACCTATAGAGCAGGGACCGGTAACTCCGTTTCAGTTCCTCGGTGGTTTTCCGCTGATTCCAGTGATTGGCCTGCAAGACCTGCAGAATGGTAGCTTCTGCAGCGGCGTGGCGAGAGACGCCCCTGAAATGCCCGTTCTTCTCCGGATGATCCTCCACGGCATTGCTGAGGGCCGCGTGGCGCCTGAGTTCTTCGCCGATCGCCTCCTGGTCACCCAGGATGAGGACGCGAGCGATGCAATTCTCGAGTTCGCACAGATTACCGGGCCAATTCCAATGTTCGAGCACATCGAGGACTGCCGGTGTCAGTTGTGGTGAACTCTTTCCGAATTTTCGCGCCAGTTTGCCGGCAAAGAAATCCCACAGTTGGGGAATGTCCTCTTTTCGTTCACGCAACGCCGATATCCGAAAGCGCATGACTTCCAGGTGATCGAAAAGGTCTTTGCGAAAGCTTCCGCGCTTGACCGCAACGGCCAGATTTACATTGGTGGCGCAGACAATCCGCACGCTGGCCTGCCGTTCCTCGCGGCCGCCGACGGGGAGGTAGCAGCCGTCTCGCAGCAGGTGAAGGAGCCTGCTTTGAAGGATCCAGCCCATCTCCCCGATCTCGTCCAGAAAGAGGGTGCCCCCCTCGGCAATCTCAACCAGCCCGCGTTTACTGTCGATCGCCTCCGGGGACGAGCCTTCCTCGTACCCCAGCAGCTCGCCTTCGAGCATTCCCTTGGGAATGGCGGCGCAGCTCAATTTGACAAATGGACCATCGCAGCGGCTCGACCGGGTATGCAGGAAACGCGCGACCAGATCTTTGCCGGTCCCGCGCTCACCCTGAAGCAATACGGGAAAGTCGCTGCGAAGCACGCACTCGACCTTGTCGCGAAGCTCTCGCATCGCGGGTGTATTGCCAAAGATGACTGCTTCGCTGGGTAAATCTGCCGGATCCACCCGAAAGCCCTGGTGCAAATCAGCGGGCATGCGTCTCCATCAAGATAAGAATTGTTCTGCCACAACATAGTGCACGCGTGTCGCCATAGTATGAGTTGAAGATGAATTCAAAATTAAGTTATCCAACCTCAATCCAAAGCATTTACGCGTAGTTTCCGGAACTTCGGTAGGCACTGGATCAAGTTACTTCTCCGGCCGCCGCACATCTTGCAAAACTTTGCATACTTCGTACCACGGGAATGCACACTGCCGAGCCGCATCTGCCGCAATTGAGTCCGCAAGCGGACACAAAGTCTCGCACAGATTCTCACTGAAGCGAGGCAATTGCAGCGGAAATGGAGGGCCCGGGAGAATCTCGATGCACGCTCCTGTAATGAATGGAGCGGCAGAGCGCGCCGCGCTAAGAGCGCCGGACACGCGAGGCCAAAATGAGGCTCATCGGACGAAAGAAGCCAGGCCCGCGATGAAAGTGGGCGCTGTGTCTCGAAAAAGAGGGACGAGCGTACTGCTATTGATCCGTGCGCTCGACCGAATAGTCGACACCGGAGATCGCGGAAGTATTTCTGGCGGTCCTCGGGGTTAAACGATGCTGCTGGATTTTGTAAAGAAGCGCACGGTAGCTGATGTTGAGGTGCTGTGCAGCCTGCCTGCGATTCCAGCGCGAACTCTCCAGCGCATCCTGAATCATCTGCAACTCGGTTCGTTCCTTGAGGTCGCGCACAATCGATCGCATCCCGGAGCCGTGGGATAACTTGCCGTTCGAACGGAGCGCAGGGCCGCCGTGGCCAGCTTCGATCTTGGTCTCCAATTCACACGCGGCAGCTTCCGTATCGCGCAGGATCATGGTGCGGGTGACGAAGTTGCGCAGCTCACGCAGATTGCCTGGCCAATCGTAGAGAAGCGCAGCATCCAAAAGCCGCGAAGGCAGCTTGCTTCCCGCGCCACTTCGCATCTCGGCCGGCGCGCGGCGGATGGTCTCTTCCATGAAGTAGGGAATCTCCTCCGGCCTTTCGCGCAGCGGCGGAACGTGAATCGTGAACACGCTGAGGCGATAGTAGAGATCTTCGCGAAAGGTCTTCTCGATCAGCGCGCTTTCCATTTGCACGTTGGTCGCGGCAAGAACCCGCACGTTGACCTTGGTGCACGATTGTCCGCCCAGCCGGGTGAACTGGCCATCCTGGAGCACGTGCAGAAGCTTGGCCTGGATCTGCACGCCGATCTCCCCGATTTCATCCAGCAACAACGTGCCGCCGTGCGCCTGTTCGAACTTTCCCTGCTGGTCCTTGATGGCGCCGGTGAAGGCTCCCTGCCGGTGTCCGAAGAGTTCGCTTTCGAGCAGGTCGGCCGGCAACGCGGCGCAATTGACTTTAAGGAATTTTTCCTGTGCGCGCTGCGAATTGCGATGAATGAGCTGCGCGACGACTTCTTTTCCGGTGCCGCTCTCGCCCAGGATCAGCACATTTACATCGGTGCCCGCAAGCAGCCTCACCTGGCGGCGAATCTCCAGCATGCTGGGGGAAGCAGCAAGAAAAAAGTTGCCGCCGCCGAGCTCTTCGAGATACGGAAGCCCCGGCATATCCGCAGGCACGGCGGGGTTAAGCCCGGCATCACTTGAAGTGCGGTCAATCGTATCCGACAAGCGCGGGTGCATTGCCGGCGGAGTCAGTACGTCCAATACCGACTCAAGATCACCGCGGGTAACAGGATTGGTGAGAATGTGCGCGACGCCAAGCGCGGATGCCTCCTTGCGCAGCTTTTCTTCACTGAGTCCGGCGATGAGGCAGACTCGTTCCGCTGGCGCGCTCTTCAACAGCTGATGGTATTGCGCCGTTTCGAATGGGCCCGCCGGGGAGCTGGCAATCAGCAGCAGATCCGGAGACAGCCCATTGCTTAACAGCAGCTGGGCTTGCCTATAGCCTTCCGCGTCGACTACGCGATGGCCGGCGCCCTCAAGGACCATTTTGACGAGCGAACGCGTTTCGGCGCTTTGAACTACGGCAAGGACAAGCAGGACTGGACTCACAAGGCACCTTCAGCAAAGTCTTCAACAGGCTTACGATCGAAGGATTGGCAGAGTCAGGCTCGCGAGGATACCTGCCTGTTGACGAATGCTCGTTCCCTTAATGCAATTGCGATGAAACTATAGCCAAGTACATCTTCTCAATGAGCAGCACAGCTTCAGGGAAGGGCGTTCTTAAAGACTTATGAATGAAACCATCGACAAAGAGGTTCTGGCCGATCCCCGCTGGCGGCGGTGTCTAAAGAAAGATGTTTCGTTGCCGCCAATCGAACAAGTTCCGCACTCGTACTGTATGAGCACCTAAGCTACTCGCGAGGAGTCGGAGTAGATAGTCATGTCCCATCGTCCTGTCATGCGGCCGACCAACCCTGGAACGCTCGCGAGAACCTGAACGGAGCAGTCTGAAGGCTTACGTCCGCATAATTCTTATAGTGGGTTAATCATCGTTCCGCGAGCCCCGAGTGTCAACGGAACTTCAGTAATACACACGAGTAATCCGCAATCGAGACCGATGGGGGACGTGCATTTTCCTCGCGCTGGAGCCGCTGATTTTCGCGCCTCCGTGCCAGGAATGAAGCCTCCCGTTTTTCGTGCTCTCTCCCAGTGCCGCGTCGAGCGCGGGGCCTGAGTCCCTCGCAAGATTTCACGAACCGCAAAAGCCCGGAATCTCAGCCAAGATTCGCAGCTAATGCAATACCACTTTCCGGTTCTCAACATTACCGGAGGAACATCATTCTTGAAATGTCCGATCAAGGGTAATTGAAAGATTAATTACCAATTTGTTGCAAATGCTTCACCCACGCACTTCCCGGCCTCCGCGCTTATGCAAAACGCGCGTGTCGCGAGGCTGTTCATCTCGCGTTAACCATAATTTTCACAGGTGATTATGGGTAGCACATCGCACGCAGCACCGAAGTAACATCCGGCAGTAATTTCAGCGCTTCGGACATGCTATACTCCGTTTCAGTAAAACAAAAAAGAAGTCGGAAAACTGCAGAATCTTCAGTTGCCCTGAATGTTTGTTGAGGCGTAGAAGATGTACGAGTTGGTCTGTCCTCCATCAGGCCCAGGATTTGCACGTAATTTTGCATGCCCCGCAGAAGGGCGGCCGCGACCTAATCAGGGTCGGGCGCGCGGCCACTCGGGGACCTGGCAAAGTTACTTCTTGCGCTGCTCCACGCTCCTGATGGTTTTATCCTGGCTGCCGCTGGTTCTCTCGGGTTGCGGTGGATCCTCCATGCCCGGATTAAATCCGGGAACTCTTCAGGCATCAACGGGCAGCGTCAGCTTCGGGTCCGTGCCTGTCGGCAAGACAGTCACTTCCAGCGTCTCGCTGGTTAATCTGGGCGTCGCCCCTGTGCACATTTCGAGCTTGAGTGTTACCGGGCAATCGTTCTCCGTGAATGGGCCGAACAGCCTCCCAGTGACAGTGGCCGCTGCCGGTGGCACTTATAGCGTAAGCGTGCAGTTCAATCCGTCGACTTCGGGAGCCGCGAAGGGCGAGTTGACCGTCACCAGTGACTCGGCGACCAATGGCACTGAAGTGATCACCCTGAGCGGCACCGGCCTTTCCGTGAATACGCCGGCTCCCGCGCTGAGTTCGCTCGCCTGCAGCAGCGGCTCGATCATTGGCTCGGGAACCGACACATGCACGGTGACGTTGAATACCGCGGCGCCGAGCGGCGGCTTTCTCGTGAATCTCGCCAGCAACAACTCAGAGGTTAAGGTGCCGTCGTCAGTCACGGTGGCCGCAGGCGCCACGAGCGCGAGCTTTTCAGCAACTGTGTCGGCGGTCAACGGCCCACAGGCCGTTACGCTTACCGCGACAGCGGGAGGCATCTCCGCAAATTTTGCTCTCGAGGTGAGCGTCGCCAGTCCGGGACTGACCATCAGCGCGGCCAGCGTGAGCTTCGGCAATATTTCGGTGGGTGCGCAAGCGGCGCAGTCGGTGACCTTAACTTCAACGGGCGCAGCAGCCGTCACCATTGACTCGGCAACTGTGACCGGCGCGGGCTTCACGGTTTCGGGTGCGGCTCTTCCTGTTTCCCTGAGCCCAGGCCAATCCGCCACGCTGAATGTGCAGTTCACTCCAACCGCGGCCGGTGTGACGACGGGACAGTTGACAATTGCAAGCGACGGCTCAAGCGGAGCCTCCGCCGTGATCGACGTGAGCGGCACCGGCGTGCCAGTCCTGTCAGCGCTGTCCTGCGGCAACGCGTCCATTACGGGATCGGGTACTGACGGCTGCACGGTTACGCTGAACACTGCGGCAGCCGGCGGCGGATTTACTGTAAATCTGGCCAGCAGCAACTCAGCCGTGACTGTACCGGCCACGGTGACGGTGCCAGCCGGCGCAGCGAGCGCCGGATTCTCGGCCACTGTTTCGGCCGTCCTGACTGCACAGGCAGATACGTTGACGGCCAGCGCCGGCAGCGTCTCCGAGACTTTTGGCCTGCAACTAAATGCCTCCTCGCCAACCCTGGCGGTCAGCGCGACCAGCATTTCATTTGGCAATGTGGCCGTGAGCACGTCTACCTCGCAAACGCTGACGTTGAGTTCAACCGGGAGCGCGGCGGTCAGCATCAATTCGGCAACGTTGTCCGGAGCCGGATTCTCGATTTCAGGGGTTGCCTTTCCGTTGACGCTCAATCCAAATCAGACCGCGACGCTGACCATACAATTCGATCCGTCAGTCGCGGGGGCAGCGTCCGGTCAACTGACGCTGGCGAGCAATTCCTCAACCGGCGCTTCGACGGCAATTACTCTAAGCGGCGCCGGTGTGCCGGTGCTTAGTTCGCTTTCCTGCACAAACGCATCTATGACCGGAGCGGGGACAGATACCTGCACGGTGACACTGAATGCCGCGGCGGCAACCGGTGGATTTACGGTGGGCCTCGCCAGCAGCAATTCGTCGGTCTCCGTGCCGACGACGGCGACTGTGGCCGCAGGCACAACCAGCGTGAATTTCCCGGCAGCCGTTTCGACGGTAGCCGCAGCGCAGACGGTGACGCTGACTGCGAGCGCCGGAACCGTTTCGAAAACCTTCGCCCTGCAGTTGATCGCCTCAGTGCCGACGCTGAGCGTGAACGCGACCAGCATTTCCTTCGGCGACGTAAGTTTGAACCTGCCTCTGGTGCAGTTGGTCACCCTGACCTCCTCAGGGACTGCGCCGGTCACCGTAAGTTCGGCTACGGTTACGGGAGTCGGTTTCTCGATCTCGGGAGTCAACTTTCCGATCACCTTGAACCCCGGTCAGACCGCGACACTGAGCGTCCAATTGAGCCTGGCGATAGCCGGTTT
>Ga0206951_1153_pt1 | contig 15484 bp, 14 predicted proteins | sample Alteio_BWOrgHeat_38_FD_152974 | JGI IMG/M metagenome (GOLD analysis project Ga0206951, IMG submission 152974) | Enriched cells from forest soil in Barre Woods Harvard Forest LTER site, Petersham, Massachusetts, United States -... | ecosystem: Environmental > Terrestrial > Soil > Temperate forest >... | reverse complement strand
ACGAGGATGCTGAGCCAGATCATTGATATTATCCTCATATTGAAGTTACTTTAAGTATAGGCGTTAATTTTTATTTCACCGAGGGGATTGGGGGGATCTTAAGGGTATATTTTTCATTGGGTTGAGGGATGTTTGCGGGGTGGGGATAAGAAGGGGTGGGTCTAACGATTTACAGGTTTTTTGGGGGCCGATCATGGGTTGGGTCAGTCTCTCTAAATATAGATGTTTAACTTAAAAAACACTTGACCCTATCGTTACTATATACCGTAGCCTCGGTGGGGTAAGGAGGAAAAACAATGGCTCAATGGTACGTGAAAGACTTAAGTAAGCTAACCCAGATCTCGGTGCAGACACTGCATCATTATGATCGCTTGGGTTTGCTGAAACCTTCTTTAAGACTGCCAAACGGCTACCGTTTGTACTCCGAAACGGATTTAACCAAACTGCAACAGATACTGGCGCTCAAGTTTTTCGGCTTTGAGCTGGCTCAAATAAAAATCCTGCTCAGCGAAGAGGCGGACGTTTTGGACCACTTCGCCGTGCAGGCGCGATTTTTAGAAGAGAAAGCCAAAAGCATGCTGGAGGCAAGTCAGACCCTGAATCGCATTATTTCAGGCTGTCGCCGTTCTAAATCCGTACCCTGGGAAACCATCATTCAATTAATAGAGGTCTATCGTATGACGCAAGAACTGGAAAAATCCTGGGCGGGTAAAGTGATGACCCCCGAGGAGTTAAAAGAATATGCCAATTTTGAGCAAGGGTTGAAGACGCGTTTCACGGAAAGCGAAAAGCACGCTTATGAAGAGCGCTGGGCCGCTTTGGTGCGCGAGGTAGAGGCGAGCATTCATCAGGACCCCACCTGTGAAGCCGGCAGGGATTTAGGAAGACGTTGCATGGAGTGGGTGAATTCGCTGTATGGCAAGCAGTATGTTAAGCTGCGCACTACTCTCTGGGAAAAAGGCTTTAAGCAGGGCCACGGCGTCGAAGAGCACGGGATGTCGCCGCAATGCGTAGCTTGGATGGACAGGGCGATTGACGCTTACTATCGTCACCGTATCTATAGCATCCTGGAACAGCTTGAAACACAGCCTTCGGCTGTGATATTAAAAGCGTGGAATGAAGTGCTAACAGATATGTACGGCGATCAAGAGTCGCCCAAAAAAGAGTTGATTCAAATGGCTTTGAAAGACGATAAAATCAGTCAAGCCGCGAAGAATTGGCTGAAGAAACAAGCTTAAAGCTTCAAAAAGGAAAAACGGAGTCGTCGATTGGCGGCTTCTTTTTTTCAATGGGTTAAATAAACAGCTTTGATTTTTACCTCCTTCCCCGAACCCCTTCTTCCACGAACAGCGTGGAGGCAGGGGGATATGGAGGGGTGAAACGAATATTTACGAGAGGCGCCTATGACCTTCTGTGGACTAGACTTTGGTACTTCTAATTCGACGATTGGTGTTTCCCTGAAAGACCGCTGCCAGTTAGTTCCCCTGGAAGGCGGCAAGCCGACGATTCGTTCCGCCATTTTCTGCGACGTGGAAGCGAAACAGTGGGTTTTCGGCCAGAAAGGCATCGACAGTTACCTGGAAGGCGTGCCCGGCAGGCTGATGATGGCGCTCAAAACCGTCTTGGGTTCTTCTTTAATGGAGGACAAGACCATCATCTTTAATGAATTTCTCCCCTATACCGAGGTTTTAAGTCGTTTTGTGCAACACCTCAAGAAAAGCGCCGAGCAAAAATTAGGTGCGGAATTAAGCCAGGTGGTTCTGGGGCGCCCGGTTCATTTTCATGACCAGGATCCGAGCAAAGATCTCCTGGCGCAAAATACACTCGAGAAGATTGCCCGCAATCTCGGTTTTAAAGAAGTTAGCTTTCAGTACGAACCCATTGCCGCTGCTTTAGCCTATGAAACCACCATCCCGTCCGAACAGCTGGCCTTGATTGTGGACATGGGCGGCGGTACCTCAGATTTTTCCATTATCCGTTTGCGGCCGCAGCAAAAGAGCGCGGAACGCCGGGAAGATGTGCTGGCCAATTGTGGCATCCATATCGCCGGAACTGATTTTGATCAGCGGCTCAGTTTGAAAACAGTCATGCCTTTATTGGGTATGGGTTCTCTCATGAGAGGTTCGAGTAGCGATATCGAGGTGCCGGCAATGGTCTATCACGACCTGACCACCTGGTATACCTTGAGCAATCTCTATGGCCCTGCTAGTTTGGCCCAAGTGCGCTCCGTGCAAGCCATGGCCTTTGAAAAGCACTTGCTGACGCGCTTGCTCTCCGTACTCAAACACAGGGCAGGGCACCATATTCTGGATGCCGTGGAAACAACGAAACAGCGTTTAAGCGAAGTCCTGGAAGTATTTCTGAATTTAGCCTTTATCGAAGATGACCTGGGTGTCTCGATCCAGCGCGACTTGCTTAATTCTGTCCTTGCGGAACTGTTTGAACGCATCCTCGACACGGTGCGGCAAACGATTCAAGAGGCCGGGGTGCAACCCTCCGAAATCAACGCGATCTTCTATACCGGCGGCTCTACCAAGATCCCCGTCATCCGCGAAAAAATTTCCGCTTTAGTCCCGCAAGCCACCGTCGTCCAGGGCGATGCTTTTGGCAGTGTAGGCCTGGGCCTCACGATTGACGCGCAACGAAAATACCATAGACCGTTCAATAATTGACCAAATTCAGTGAATAACTTTCCTGCTCAAGCTATGGTAAGCTATGCGATGGTGGAATAAAGGAGATGGATGAATGCCCCTTCCCCAGGTGGTATTTACTCAGGATAGCTCGATGGAGGCGCGAAGCCTGGCTTTGTGTCAGTTGGAGCAAGGGCTCGATTCAGTTGGGATCAGCGCTGTTAAAACGCAGGTGCTGCGGGTTCTGATCAATTTCGCCAAGAAAAATATGGTGGAGGCCGGCCCTTTTGATTTTAAAGAGCAGGACTTCTTGAGCTGCAATGCTATTTTTAACCGGGCGAACCTGCCAGATTTGCTGTTTTTGCAGTATGTGATTAATCGGATGAGCGCGCTGCGGTATGACACCAGCGGCCTGAGAAAAACGGTGCTGCAAGTGGCGCATAATTACCAGCGGCCCCTGCTGTTGCCACTGGTTCGACAGATGGAAAAAGCCACCTTCAGCTTTAGTATTGCGGTTTTGTTTATGGAAGGCTCGAATTTGAACTTACCGGCACTCGCGGACTTTTTTAACCTCGAAGCGACTGCCGCGACCAAGCTAGAGAGAATGCTGAACGTCCGCCTGCTTGGGTTACAGTCGCCGGCTGTGTGTGTGAACGATAGTTTTGAAGATATCATTGATTATATCGCCGGCTTGGCTGATCGAGCCGGTAGGGCGGCTCTCGGGTTCTTTAATCGCGAGTCGCAGGCAAGCGGGGCTGTCAGCTCGATGCTGGTGGGTCCGACTCGGTATCAACCCAGAACATAAAAGAGGAAGTAGCAGATGAGTATTCCAGAAATTTCAGTGCAAGAACTCAAGGACTTACGCGATCAAAAAGCCGAGGTTTTTATCCTCGACGTGAGAAATCCCGATGAATATGCCTTGTGCAATCTGGGCGGCCATTTACTGCCAATGAGCGAGCTGCCGGAGCGTTTTCAGGAACTTAATCCGGACCAGCAAATCGTGATTCACTGTCATGCCGGCGGCCGATCGCGTCGCGCGACCGAGTTTTTAATGAAGCAAGGCTTTAAAAGAGTCTTCAATCTGCGGGGCGGCATCACGGCCTGGGCCAACGAGATTGATCACAGTATGCCAAAATACTAGGAGCTTTTTAATTTTAAATGTTGACTCGCATCATGCTGATTGGGCTGGGTGGAGCGGTAGGCAGCGTTTTTCGCTACCTCTTGTCGACGAGCGTGTATAAATTTTTAAAGCCTTCCTTTCCCTACGGTACCCTCACGGTCAATGCTTGTGGTTGTTTTCTCATCGGCTTCTTGTTCGTCCTCTTGTTGGAGCGCTTTGATGGTCAGGCCGATTCATTGCGTTCGTTGCTCATCATCGGCTTTTTGGGCGGTTTTACCACCTTTTCCTCGTTTTCGCTTGAAACTTTAAATTTAATTGAAAGCGGTGAGCTTCTGAGCGGATTGCTCAATGTGATGGTTTCTGTTTTTTTATGCTTAAGTTTAACCTGGGTTGGAGTGGTGCTAGGGAGGCTCGTATGAACTTAGTAAAAGTGACGATGGTGAGAATTTATATCACAGAAGGGTCGAAACTCTTAAAACCCGTGATGAATTACTTGCACAATGAGGCTAAGCTGCGCGGGGTCACGGTGTTTCGCGCCATTAGCGGCTATGGCGACTCCGGCGGGGAGCATTGCTCCTCTCTGGTAGATTTGTCGCTGAATCTTCCTTTAACCGTCGAATTTTTTGATCATCCGGAAAAAATAAAGCAGGCCTTGGAGTATTTGAATAAAATGATCAAGCCTGAACATGTGGTCTTTTGGGATGCTCAGGCCAATCTCAATGGCAGTTAAATGGTTTTAACGCAGTCTAAAATTTAATTTACAAACGACGTAAAAAAGTGCTTGCCATTTTTTCTAAACTCTTGTAATTTTATTTGCATTCCCTTCTCTCAACTCCTTTTCACTTTTCTTACCTCTGCGGACAGCTTTTAGTTTTTAAAGCGTCTGTCTTCGTAACTACTTGCCTTGTCATCCCCCGCGGCTTTTGTCGTGGGATCCAGTGACTGTAAGGCTCTGGACTTCGCGCCAAAAGCTGCGTGGGGTGACATTTTTAACACTCAATCCATTTAATCCATCTTCTTTAAAAGGAAATTATCCATGAAAAGCACCAACTCTGTATTGAGCCTGATCCCTGTTAAGTCTGAGCTGGATCTGCGAAAAGTCCATTTAAAATTAAATCACTATTATCATGCTCTCATTTTTGGCAATACTCAGGCCAATCTTGTCATCGAGGGCAATCTCCAGGAATTAAAAAAGCTGGAAGCCATTTGGATCACGCAGGAAAAGCGAGAGTGTCTGAAAAAATACAATTGCGAGCGCACAGTAAAAAATGCTTATCTTGTAGAGCTCGCCTTAAAAGACCATCCCGTAATGAATCATCCCCTCTTCGACTTTCTTTGTCATGAGGCTAACCTCCGTGATTTGCAAATTTTTGTTTTGAGCGAGTCCATCCTTAACTTTGAATTTTTTGATTACTTGGCTCTGGCCTTGGTCGGTGCTTCTGATGGGGCTAAGGCGGAGATTATCGCCAATCTCTGGGATGAGGCAGGGCGGGGTGATCTAAAGAAATTTCACACCAGCCTCTTTGGCAACTTGGTCAGCGATTTAGGTTTAAAATATCAGCGCTCGGCTGTGCTCAAGGAGGCATCCTGGGAAGCCCTCGCAGGCCTCAATTTATTTAGCTATTGCTCCCTCTATTCCTATAATAAAATGACATACTATGGCTTATTAGCCGCGACTGAAATGCTCGATCCTCCTCACTATAGCAAGCTGATTCAGGGCATGCGGCGCATCTTCAATGACCAGAAAATCGATCACTCCTATTATCTCGAGCATGAACAGATTGACGTGGAGCATGCCAAGGGCTGGCTGCGCAAAGTGATTCTCCCCGAGCTGGAAGCCGATCCGCAAAAAACACGTGATTTTTGGCTGGGTTTCTATCTGCGCCTGGATTCGGCCAAGCGCTATTATGATCGGCTGCTTCAACTCTTAACTATGCAGAACGCCGCCTAGGGAGGGGCTATGAAATACATGTTTGCTCACAACGAAGAAAAGATTGCGCAAGAGTGGAAAAAATACCAAGGCTACACCATCCGCCCCTTGCCGAGCACGCTTGCCTATTATGGTGAAATCATCGCAGGGCACTGTAGCCAGACTCAGTTCATGCTCTATGGTGGTACACCGGAAATCAGGTCCATCTTTCAAAAGGTGCGCTATAAGCTGACGCTGGTCGATCGATCGAAAGCGATGGTGCGCGCCATGGGGCTTTTGACGGAAGCTCAAACTCCAATTGCCAGCAATGAACGTTTTCTGCAGCGAGATTGGCTCAAGCTGGATAGTTTGGCAGAGGAGTTCGACGTCTTAATTGGCGATGACGCCATTAACATGGTGTCCTGGCCTCAGTTCGAACTTTTTTTGCAGCAGGCTTGGAGGCGACTGCGCCTCGGCGGTCTGTTTCTCTGCCACTTACTGGTGAAACCCAGAGAAGACTTTATTCGAAAAAAGTTACCGGAGCTTGAGGATGAATTTCGACGGGGAAGCATTAAATCCTCCTATGACCTGGCTAGCCGCTTGAACTTTCTTTGCTGGGATGAAAAGAGCTATGCCATGGGTTGGCAGCAAACCATCAAACGCTTAGGCAAAGAAAAATTGGCGCGCTTCAAGCCGGAGCTGGATTTTGTTGAAACCTTTGGCTTATGTAACAGCCAGTTTTCTTGTCCGCCTTCGCAACTCTTTGAACAGCTGCTGGAGCGGTACTTCACCGTTAGAGAGGTGTTCTTTCCTCATGAGCATGAGTATTGCCTCTTTGAACCTCTTTATATTCTAGAAAAACGCATGATACAGGAGAAAGTACGATGAGTCTGACGAAATTAATCCTCTTTAAAAAAGGTGAAACTTTTTCACAACAAGTGAAAGCCAAATGCGCTACTTGGGATCTTCAAAAGAAAACCGTGATTTTTATCGAACCCTACGGCGCGATCAACTCTTTGCTCAAGCGTGCCTTAGCCCAGGGACACCAGGTTGTGGTGTTCACGGCCAATAGTGACCTTCGAGTGATCTCAGGGCAAATTAGGGAAGCAGTGCATTTAGCCATTCAAGTCGATACGGCCAATGACAGAAAGCTAAGACAGCTCGGACAAGCACTGGCCAAACAGTGGCGTTTTGATGCTGTCGTGCCTGGCTTTGAATATTTTGTACCGAGTGCCGCCAGGCTAAGCCGCGATTTAGGGCTGCCCGGTCTTGCTCCAGCGAAGGTCATGAACCTCCGCTCAAAATATTTTATGCGGCTTGCTCTAAAAAAAGCGGGTTTGACTTCACCGCGGTTTGTTCTGGTTAAAGCGATGAAAGACTTACCCGCGGCCCTTGAAAAAATGGGTTTCCCAGTCATCTGTAAACCCATCGACGCTGCCGGTAGTGTGCACGTTAAAAAGGTGAATAATCAAGCAGAAGCCGAGCTTGCTGCGCGACGAATTTTAGAGGGCCAAGATCTCCTTTGGGGTCATCAACTTACTCACGCTCTTTTATTGGAGGAGTATATCCCAGGGAAGGAATATAGCGCCGAAGGGATTGTCCAAAACGGCAAGCTGCTGCATTACAGCCTGACTGAAAAATTTGTCGCCGATCAAAGTGAATTCATCGAAATTGGTCACATCGTGAATGCCCCCATCGAGCCGCTGCTAAAACAGCGCATGGAGCGTTATCTGGAGCAAGTGATGGCCGCTTTGCAGGCGGATCACTGTCCTTTTCACGCGGAGCTGCGAATAAACAAAGACGGCCAGCCAGTTTTAATGGAGGTGGCCGCCCGCCTGGCCGGCGACCGCATCGGCGACCTGGTTGGTCTGGCGCGCGAAGTCAATTATCTGGACGCTGTCCTCGCGACTTATCTTGGCGAGCGAGTGAGCCTTCCACCCATGAGCGAGCGCTTTGCCGGTATCCGCTTTTTTTATCGCCCACAGCTGGCCGCCTATTCCTCGCTTGAAGGCCTGGAAGAGGCAAAAAAGCTCCCGATCGAGGAATTAGCTATTTATTACCAGAGCCGGCAACCCATCCCTGATTTTCCTAAACCTTTGCGCCGCCTCGGGCATGTCATCATGAAAGCGGACAACTACGACTATCTGGTTAAAACCTTAAGGACGATCGATGAGAACCTTATATTCAAACCGTAAAACCAAGATCTTTATTTTCCATGGCGCCTACGGTCATCCGGATGAAAATTGGTTCGGCTGGATGAAGCAGGAATTACAAGAGCGCGGCATCCTCTGTGAGGTGCCGTCGTTTCCTACGCCGGAGGGCCAAAGCCTACAAAGCTGGTTGGCAGTCTTTAGCGAAGTAGCTCAGAGCATCGATTCCAGCACCATCCTGATTGGGCACAGTCTCGGCGCTGCTTTTTTACTGCGCTGGTTGGAGCGGAATCCCGTCCGGATCAAGGCGGCCATTCTGGTGGGGGCTTTCATCGGCGAGGTGGGTGTTAGTCTGTTTGATTCGATTAACCGCGACTTCTTTTCCGAGCCTTATAATTGGGAGAGGCTTCGGAACCGAAGTTCTCAGTTCATTTGCTATCACGGCAGCAATGACCCCTATGTCTCCAAGGAAAATTTTGAATTGCTTGCCGGTCACCTGCGGGCTAAAAAAAGGCTTGTTTTACAGGGCGGTCATTTCAATGTTGCAGCCGGTTATCGGCGGTTTCCGCTTTTATTAACGCACTTAAATCAACTGCTGGAGCAAAATTAAATGCTGAATATTCTATTGTTTCTTTTCTTAGGAACGCTGGGTTGGGGTGTTTCACTCTATTTAATTAAAATTTTGCTCATTAGCCTGACGCCGACAGAAATTGTTTTATACCGCGCTCTGATCGGTGCGTTTTCGTTACTCCTACTGGCTAAACTGCTTCGTCTAAAACCCGGAAATTTAACAGACCTGTTGCGCGACGGCTTGGTCGTCGGGCTATTTAATATGGCGTTGCCTTTTTACTTAACTTCACTGGCTGAAAAATCAGTGCCCAGCGCTTTAGCCTCTGTCCTAAATGGCTTGACCCCGCTCTGTGCTTTTGTGCTCAGTCTCTGCTTTTTCTCCGCTAAACCCAAGTTTTCTTATTTGAACTTCTTGAGCTTGAGCCTGGGTTTGCTGGGAATTGTCCTGGTGAATTTAGATGCGCTCCAGGGGCAGGGCAAGGTTCTGCACCTCCTGGCGCTGGTGGCTACCTGCCTTTCCTACGGTTTCGCAGCAAATTATGTGAAAAGCTGTGCTCGCAGCAAAGAGCCTATTCTGGTCGCCATCGTTGCCACGGCCAGTGCTTCCCTGCTCATGCTGGCCTTCCAGCTCTCTTCGAGTCCCACGCTTCTGTCTTGGGGCTATCCAAGAACCTTGGCCCAGTTGGGCTCTCTGCTCTGGCTGGGTCTGGTTGGTACTGGTCTCAGCCTCTATCTCTATTGTTTGCTGATCAGACGGGTAGGAGCAGTCACTGCGTCCATGACCACTTATTTAATGACCATCACGGGCATCTCCATGGGTGTGTTTTTCCTGGGGGAGAGAATGTCCACCCTCGTTATCCTCGGCTGCCTCTGCATCATCACTTCCCTGATTATCACTAACCACGTCGCTGCTTTGGAACGTCTGTTTTCCTAGTATAGTGTCCACTTGATTAGCAAAAGGGAGACCTTGTTACTCTGCTTTCATCAGGATGGGAGGGGACCAGATTAGGGAGGCTGTGATTCCTAATAGCACCGTTTCTTATCGGGCTGTCTGTTCCTGAAGAAGGTTCTGCTATCCCTGTTTCTCCTGCTGTGGATCTGTTACTGGGAATGACCAAGGGGCTTAGACCCAAACTACAGGCCATGCGCAAGGTAGTGACGCCCTCGAGGCGCGGCGATGTCTCTTGGGTGGCGGATTTTTGTTTTCTCAGCTGCCGTGCTCTTTGAATTTGCTTCGCAAAACTATTCTGTTCATCACGATAGGCTTCCACACCGTCTTTTATTTTGCAGCCCAGCGCCACTATTGCGGCAGTTGCGGCCGAGACTGCCGCTAAATTCGTGAGGGCTCCTACTGTCGTGGCCGCCCAGGCGAGTTTAACTGCTGCCACCGCGCCGATCAAACCCAGCGGGCTGAAGACGCCGCTAGCCATGAGAATGATGCTGGTGACCGCAAGCAAGGCGATGCAGCTGATGGTGGCATAACGGCGAACCTTTGCGCCGTATTTTTTCCAGAAACTGCCGGGTTTATTAAATTGAGATAACTGCTTGGATTGGGCATAAACCCCACGTAAATCCTTCTTCCTCACTGCTGCTGTGGTACCCGGATCCTTCGGTTTAGCGGCACCCCCCTGACGAGGACTCTTCAATGCACCGACAACGGAGGTCTCAGGCATGTCACGTGCGGCGGAAGCATCCGGTTTTTGCATGCGTTGGAGTGCTTCGATCATATCGGTGTCAAGAAAGGATTCATCTCTCAGACCGGCCGCGCCAAGGGCGTTATCATGAGCCACTAGCAGTTGATGTGCGCTGACGTACAGTTGACAGAAAATTTCCACTAAACGCTGTCTTTCGGGTGTCTGATCATTGTAGGCGGGAATTCGTGCATCCAAATTCATCGCGTGTCGCTCATGGATATAGATTAGCATGGCATCTGCCAGTATCAGCTCGACCCCACGGCGGTCTTTGGAGCTTTTACAATTGGCTGCAGCCAGGCCACCCATTAATTGCATAGTGACATCATAAAGCGCAGCCAGATACAAATTACGGTTACGGCCTTGCATAGGAGCTGGCAAATTCCGCAGTTTCGCCTGGGCGGCCTCAATTAATGCCAGTCTTTCAGTTCTTGCTTGGAGTGCACTTTGTCGCACTTCTCCAATGCTATCTCTAACGAGCCTCGCTGTTCCCTCCTCTTTTTGAGCAATGCAGCGAGCGAGATTTTCACGAAACTGATCAATAAAATTTATAAAATCGTTGTCAGCCAGGACCGGGCGGCTCAATCTACTATTCAGTGGCACATTGAGATTAAAAAACCGCACGTCCGCAGAGGGGAGGGGAGTCGGCTCGATAGCTGAGGGAGCAGACTCCTCCTGGTGTTCCAACTTTGTTTCTGCACGTGCCGACTTTGTTTTCTGGTAGCACTGCACGGCGAGTTCTTTCTCCCGCACGAAGCGGTCCTCATTTTCATTGCCTCTGACGCCAGATTCATTGAGAAGGCGCCCCAGAAGATTGGCCTGCGCGGAAGGTGTAACCAGGCCGAGCATGAGGGCCGGAAAAGGAAGGTTGATTGAATCAGCGGCGACTCCCCAGATCGTTTGAAAGTGTTTTTTCGCTTCGGGAAGCTGTTCATCCAGCAGCTGTCTTACGTTTTCCTTGGCACTGTCTTCACGTTCCACGCGGTCTTTAATATTAAAACTGCTTGGAACGCCTTGGCGCTGCGTATAGCTCCGCTCTACCCAAAGTACTTTTTGCCCCTCTTTCTCCTCTTGCCCCTCTTTCTCCTCCCGTGCGCTCCAGCAAGTGACTGTTAATTCATGGGTCAGTGCATTTGCTTCACCGGGAATGTGGCGCAGAGAGGTAGGACGACATTTCTCATAATTCAGCCAAGCACCTTCAGGATCTACTTCAGGTACAACCTCGTCAGGAACGATGTGCTTTAAGGCCGTTTGTGCCCAGGGGGGTAAAGCTAGAAACCATTGCGGTGGCGCCACCCGATGAATTTGCACCAGCGCCGTTTTCTGAGCAAGCGTGAGTTTGGAATCGCGCGGTCTGTCGCATTGCTCAATTTCTAACGTGACCGAGCTTCCTAGTGCATCTGTCACTGTCCGCGTAAAACGGGTTTTACGCACGGGACGCTTAACCCTTTGCCATAGATAAAACGATTCAGCCAGCGCAAGGTCTTTCGCGCGAAGGCCGGAAAGCTGGCACAATTCTTCATAAAAACGAGCTAACTCGGTGCTAAAAACAGGCTGATCTACTGTTGCAGCTTCGAATTGATCTAGTTCTTCAAGTTTTTTCATTCCCCACATCTTGATGGCCACTAACTTTTGAAGGCGCTCCTCCCGGGTGAGACGGCCCTCATCATAATTGAGGGCATAAGTAGCGGCATTGAGATACGAGATCAACCGCAGGCGATAAGCGGTATAACTGTTTAAGGGAAAATGCTCTGGCACCCTCCCTTCATAGTTGATGGAGCAGGTTCTGCTGTTGTCCACTTGTATTTCTTCGATCAAAGGACAAAGCTTGTCCTCCGGAATTTTCAGCGAAGCTTCCTCGAAGAAATAGGGTAAGAATTCCGCGGTCACTTGTTTTCTCTTTGGGAACTCTGAACTGCCAGTTATCATAAGTCGTTATCTCGTTTTATATTATATTCTATACACTAATTATACTTCCCCTCACTTAAGGCTTTCTTAAAAAAGGACTTTGTCCCTTAACGCTTTCTTAAAAGCTTAATCTGCTTGTAACACATAAATGTGCCCCGAGACAGGCTTGCCGTCTTGCATGCGGGTCACGGCTGTTTGGCTGTAAATCAGCGTTAAACCATTACTTGTAGCCATTTTTTCAAGATAATGGGCGTGGTGAGCAAAGCGCCCTGAGGGGGTAAGGGTATAAGCCTCCTGCGTTGAAATTTCCGTATTAAAGACCAGCAGCCCCTGGGAGCGCAGGGCTCGCCGGATTGCCTGAAAAGCAGAGCTTAAATCGCCGATATAGACCAAAACGTCGCCGGCTAGAATCAGGTCAAAGGCGGCCTTTTGCCGCGACAGCCAGCGAATGAAGTCCTCGCAAATTAATTCGTCGTAAATGTTTTTTTCCGCGGCGACAGCCAGCATTTTTTCAGAAAGATCGACGCCCACCAGCCGCGCTGCGTGAAACTTGAAGGTCTCGCCACAAAGACCCGTCCCACAGCCGAGGTCGAGGATCTCCAATTTTTTATTCAGAAATTTTCGCGTGCTTTCAAAAGCCTTCAGCAAGATCTGCGGTACTTGATAAGACAGCGTATTCAAGAGATGCGGCTCATAGTGATCGGCGTAATAATCAAAGAGCGATTTCAGATACTCCGGCGGCGACTCCAAGAGCTGCTGGTCATTTTTAAGGATCTTCAAGAGATGTGCCACGGCGCCATTCTGCGGCTGGATACGCAAAGCCTCTTGCAAATGAGCGCGCGCGGGTTCCACCTGCCTTTTGGAAAAAAACAGGACGCCTAAATTATAGTGAGCCGGGAAGTGATCCGGATTCAGGCGGACCAACTCCTGGTAATATTGTACCGCGTCGCCCAGGATCCCTTGCTGTGAGCTAATATAGCCTAAATTAAACAGAACCTGCGGGTCTGAAGGATTCAGGGCCAGGGCTTTTAAATTGTATTTTTTGGCCTCCGCAAATGCGCCTTGTTTGAGATAGCAGGACGCTAGATTGACCTGGGTTTCCAAATGTTCAGGGTAGGTGAGTGCGAGCTCCAGGAAAAGCGTCACAGCTTCTTGCCATTTTTCCTGCCGCATATACACCGCGGCTAATTGATAGCGTGCCGCCGAATGTTCAGGAGCCAGCTGGAGTAAACGCTGATAAGTCTGGGAGGCGGCTTCCAGCTCCTCATTTTTAGCCAGCGCCAAGCCTAAATTGTAATAAGCGTCGATATAAGTGGGTTCTGTTTCCAGCGCCTGCCGATAGGCGGCAACGGCCTCGGTCAATTTCCCTTGTGCGTAATAAAGCGTGCCCAGATTATTATAGCCCGGCGCGTACTGAGGATATTGAGCGAGCGTGTCGTTTAAAAGAGTCGTCGCCTGACCAAACAAGCCTTGCATCTTTAAGGCATTGGCTAAATGCAGCCGCAAAGTCGGATTGTTCGGCTGCGCTTCCACGGCGGCCTTCAAGTAATCCGCCGCCTCGCCTAATTTATTTTGTTCGACGTAAATCAAGCCCACGGCATGCAGAACCTCGGCGTTTTGCGGCTGTATTTTTAAATAGGCAAGAAAGCCCTTTTGGGCTTCGTCCACCTGTCCTTTGCGATGCAATTCATGCAATTTTTCAAGGTCCGGAATCTTGTTTTTCACCGGGTTTTCCTTGTAAGTTACTGTTATCAGCAAGTTTACCATGATAGCAGTTTCTCCCAAAGCATGCTAAAATTCGAGACAAACTTAAGTTAAGGGTTCATTAATCGATCATGATGACTGAGCCTCTTTAGAGTAGCAATAAAGGGGGGGTGATTATGCCTTTGAGTGCAAAAAAACTAAAAGCGGTCCAGCGCGAGCTGCGTTTGCTGATCTCTGAACTCAATTCTGTGTCCGGACAAGATCCTGAAGCTGTTTTAGCCAACATGAAGATGGCCGTGGATTTGCCATCTGCACTTACTGAGAAGGAATTTCAGAAAAGAGTGGCGGCCTTCAATGCAGAGACGAGAGAAAGGCTGTTACTGCTGCGCTTGCTTTATAAAAATGAAAACCCTCTTTTGCAGGTGCAGGACCAGACCGAGGATATGAAAGCGGCTGTGCGCATCTACCTCGAACAGTATGCGCTCTCTCTTCAGTCCAAAACAAGCGTTCCCTTGGAGGCCGCAGAAAGTAAAGTGGCCCGTGAGCCGAAAAGAGAAGAAAAGGCTGAAACTCAACTCGCGCACATCTTGAATTTAAAACCCGGTGATTTGGTCGTTTCAGAAATGCCTTTCGTTCATGCGGAGCTGGCGGATTTTAAAGATTTTGACCATTTTTGCCCCGGTCACGTCTCGCTGTGGACGGGAGCGAATTTTGACAAGCCTTTTGCTCATTCAGTCCGTGAAGGTTATCGTCCACCGGGTTTAAAATTGAGTAAATTGTGGGACGGCCGCCATCTGGTTTTCCGGTATACGGAAAATCCCGAAGTAGCGGAGTCTGCCGCTCAGATCATTAGAAACTGGGCCTCTGCTGAGGTCCTCTATACCCTCGAAAGTTATGTACGAACCTATCCTCTGCGCTTTTGGGAAAGGCACCCGACCGACTTGCTCAATTACTTTGGTGTTGGCGCCGTCGACGATCACAAGCAGGAAGCCAAAGACCAGCCAAAGTCCAGCCCCAAAGCAGTGGCCGGTCCTGCGACGCCTTTTGGCGAGCCGCGAGCCAGTACTGATCTGAGTGATTTGGAGAGAGACAAGCGGTTGGCCGTTCTTGGGCGAGAAGGAATACGCCGTGCTATTAAATTTGCTGCTTTGCGTGAATTGGCGCAGGCGGCGGTGAGTAAAAAAGGTCAGCGGTGTTCGGCGAGCGTGGTCGCGGCTTTCCAGGCGAGCATTTTGGCTCCGCTGGTGCGTGCGGTCGCCAGCAAGCAGCCTTTTAAACAATTTAAAGGGAAGCCCTTATTAGAATATGCCGATCAGGTTTTGATCCCCGAGTGGCGAAAAACCGCCCTGGGTGAGCGACTTTTAAAAGCCGCCGAGGCAAATGATTTTTCCACGCTCTTTCCGCAACCCTTTGCCGTGGACCAACGTTATGCCACGCCGATGAGTTTATATGCTGCCCTGAAAGCGGCCCCGGACTTTGCCTTGGTGGGTCGCTTTAATTATTATAAAATGGAACTGGTCCGAGTGGAAAAAAGTGAAAGCCCAAGAGGGCTCAGCCAGCGAATAGGATAAAACGATCATTTGGACGATTATGTCTATATGTTCCCCTATTTCTTTGAGCCTCGCTCTCTACCGCCAGTGTTAGATCTTGATGAGCTCAAGCCATGCAAGTCTCGAGCGGACGAACTGGAGCAGCTCTATGCTAAAAAAATTCGGACCCCGACGCGAGCTGTAACCCAATCAAAAGCCGTGTCTGTCGTGTATTAAATATAGGTTAGACAATCCGGATTTGGATAAATAATT
>Ga0206951_1152_pt1 | contig 15510 bp, 12 predicted proteins | sample Alteio_BWOrgHeat_38_FD_152974 | JGI IMG/M metagenome (GOLD analysis project Ga0206951, IMG submission 152974) | Enriched cells from forest soil in Barre Woods Harvard Forest LTER site, Petersham, Massachusetts, United States -... | ecosystem: Environmental > Terrestrial > Soil > Temperate forest >... | reverse complement strand
TCTGGTCGGGCCGATCGGTACCGTTCGATCCAGCGCCGGTCTGCTGTACGCCGGAATAGACGGTGAAAACCGAACCGCTCGTAATTGTGGAAATGCTCAGCAGCTCCCACCCACCGGTAAGCTTCTTGCTGACCGGCTCCAGGAAACCGGCGCTGTCCAGGTGTAGATCCTGTGCCAGGCTCAAGCTGAAACTATGCGCGACGTCGAAGCTCGAGGGTCCATACTCTGCGTGCGTATTAAACGGGTCCTGCGGAAGCACTTGTGACACGGCGCCAGTGGAGCCGGTGCCTCCGCCCAGTACGCCGCTGGTGTCATCCAGTGATTTCGACCATGTATAACTTGCCTGAACGCCGGGGCCGCCGCGCGGGAAAGTGCCCTGCAGCGATGTCTGGAACGCGTTGTAGTTCGAGCGCGAGGTGTCATCGATAATCGATTCCACGCCGAAGCCACCAATCACATTTCCGTCGCTGTCGAACTGCGTGTGCGGAGCGAACTCGGGACTCGCTCCCGGATAGCCATTGGGATAGGTCATGCGGGGCAACTTTACGCCGGTCGTACCCACATAGCCCACATCGGCGGTCAGTTGACCGAACTGCCGCTCCAGACCAAGCGTCCATGTGCCGAGATATCCATTACCGAACTTGCGATCGATCCCCCCGAGGTTCAGCGGCGTAATCTGATTTCCCGGCGTCAGCGCGGCCATGTCATGCTCATAGCGGTCTACGTCGAAGATCGTATTCGCCGGTACTTTTTTCGTGTCGCCGCTCGCGAAGATGTCCTCACCAGAAGGCGTATAGGCGCGCGGCAGCACATCCGGTGTGATCTGGAAGCCATAATGGAACTGCGCTCCCCGTGTCGCGCTCAGGTGCGGATAAATCACGAAGGGCGTCGAGCCGGTCAGCGAGTTGTCCTGCCAAATGTTCGGCGGAATCGTCGTGATTGCGCCACCGACGTGTACATGCAGCTTCTCGGCTGCACGCCAATCCAACTGTACCCGTGGACCCCAGCCCGTGTAATTCGTCTGGTAACTCGGCTGGGGATTCACGACAAACTGCTGCTGGCCATCGATCGTATCAAATCTGGAAGTCCGCTTCGCCCGTTCCACGATCGGCGTATAAATCTCGTACCGCACGCCATAATCGAGCACAAAGCGATCATTTAGCTTCCACGTATCCTGCACATACATGGCGAAATTGTTACGGTTAATTGCTGCGGGGCCAATGTGGTATCCGTTTGAAAAATAAGGCGGGGCGACGGCCACGTTATAGGAAAACGGAGTACCGGTGAGCAGACCCGAGAGCGTATCCGGCAGCGGATCGCCAACATGAACGTCGTGCGTACCGCTTTGTGACTTTATTTCGACGGGCGAATATGCGGTACCGCCACCGAAATCATACTCGCCATTCACGCTGGTGCCGAAATACGTTGTGTCGCGATTCAACCGGATTTCACCGCCCCACTTCCATGCATGTTTGCCGCTGATGTAGGCAAAATTCTGACGCGCCTGAAAGAGATTTCCAAACGACGACATCACCGAGCCCGCTGCGGAATTGAAGGCCTCAAACAAGCCGTCATTGAACTTCACGGCCGGATCGGTATGGTTTGGCGTGGGAAACTGCGGTGTCGTCCGGGTAAAGCTAATAGACGACTCAAACGAATATCGCGGAGAAACCGTGCGGCTGTATGTCAGCACGCCATTGCGCTGATGATCGATATATTCCACCCCGAAGCTGCGGTCGATCGCCGTCTGATCGGGATTCGTCGTCGGCCCAGAAAGATTGTCCCAGTTAAAGCGCGCGAACAACTGCGACTTCTCATCCATCTTCTGGTCGATGCGGATTGAAAATTGATTTGCTGTCGTATCGACCTTTGAAGAAGTCGCATACGTGTGCGGTCCGTATGCGCCCTGCGGATAATTTGGCAGCGGATACCGCGTCAGCACCTGTGCGATCTGTCCATCTACGGGGACATACAGCGTGTCGCCCGCATAAGCACTCGTGTCGAGACCGGCGCGCTCATCCGCTGTTGGAACCGCGAGCACCTGCGTCGTTCCCAGAACCTGCCGGAACCCCTGATACTGGCCAAAATAAAAAGTCTTTCCGCGTCCGTCATACACATGCGGAATCACGATCGGACCGCCATTGGTAAACCCGAACTCATTACGCCTGAAGGGAGGGATTCTTCCTGTCGGTGGATGATCGAAATAATTTCGCGCATCGAGGGCTGAGTTGCGCAGAAATTCAAACACCGATCCGTGAAAGCCACTTTTACCGGAGCGAGTGATGATGTCGGTGAAGCCAGAAGCACCACGGCCTATCTCTGCCGGCATCCACCCCGAGGTGGATTGAATGCCTTCCACTGCATCGACATCGAAATTGGTAAATGTGCCGCCACCCATCTCCGGATCGCTCGTATCTGCGCCATCCATCGCAAAGGTTGCCTCCACCCCGCGTTGTCCGTTGATGGCAAACTGCTGCGTAAAATTTGTAGCGCCATTCGCGTCAGTCATTGTGCCGGCAGCCAGCAGCAGCAACTGGCTGAAATCGCGCTTGTTCAACGGCAGTTCACTCACGGCGCGACTGGAAAGTTGCTCGCCCCCTGTGGCTGCGGGCTGTTCCTGCGGATAGCTGACAGCAACTGTATTCTGGTCGGCTAATGTAACTATGACAGCTACGTGAGTGGAATCGAGCAGGAGCGGCTGCGCGAGATGAAGAGTCTTCCCGCTCACTTCCAACGACAATTGATACTGTCCCACTTTCAGGTTTTGGAATGTGAAACTTCCGTCCGCTTTCGTGACAGCGGTGACCTCGTGTCCCTGGCGCGCCAACCGAACTTTTGCGCCGCTGATCGCGGCACCAATAGCGTTATGGAGCACGCCTCCGGATGCCGGCAGAACAGCCTCAGTCTCCTGCGCTGCGAGAACGAAGCATTGCGCAACACACAAAAGCGCCAGGAGCGCCACAGACCGGAGCCGTCTCCGGAAATCAACTTCAGCAGAAACCAGAGTCAAAACAGCTTTACCTTTTCTCGGAAATGTGCGTTGCGGAAACGTTTTATTAAAACGAGTCTACGTACACAAAGCGTCATTATATGGGCACAATGACTACCTTGCCCACCGCACCGGGGTGAGCCGTGTAAAGAAACGGGTGGGTGAGGTGATCAGGACGGCGAAGAAAAGCCTGTACTCAAACACATCTTGACGCGCAAATAATGGCGCTTCTTTACACTATGCACATGCAAGTCAGCCCCGTCATCCTGGAAGGCATACTCGTCCGCCTGGAACCGTTGAGCATGGATCACTTACCCGCGCTCGTCGAAGCCGCGCAGGACCAGCGGCTCTGGCAGTGGTGGACGGATCCAATGAAAACAGAGAACGATATGCGCCGCTACATTCAGACTGGGCTCGATGGTTCAGCCGCAGGCACAATTATCGCGTGGGCGACACGCTCAAAGGCCGATGGCCGCGTTATCGGCGCAACCCGGTTCGCTGATATTCAATCCCGTCATAGGAATTTGGAGATCGGTTGGACATGGCTCAATCCGGCCTACCAGCGCAAGGGTATCAACGTAGAAGCCAAATACCTGCAGCTCACCCATGCCTTTGAAAAGATGCATGCGCGCCGCGTGGCCTTCAAAACCCACCACAATAATTTGAAATCTCAAACCGCAATTCAGGCACTCGGCGCCAAGCCCGAAGGCGTCTTTCGCAACCATGTCGTCATGCATGACGGCAGTACACGCCATACACACTGGTTCAGCATCATTGACGAGGAATGGCCTGAAGTAAAGGCGAGGCTGGAACAGCGCATGCAGCGCTTCGCGAAACAATAACTCCAGACTCAAAGCAAAAAGGGTCAGAGGCTCCAGCCCCGGACCTTTTCACTAACAACAATGTCGCCGAGCGAATCAGTGCTTGCCAGCAGTCATTCCCACTGGCATCTTCTGCACCTTGCTGTGCTTGGTTGAATAGGTGAAATAAATCACCAGTCCAACCACCAGCCAGATACTCACTACGATCCATGTCAGCGTCGGCAGGTTCGCAATCAAGTACAGCGCGCTGATGATACCGCATATCGGCACCAGCGGCACCAGCGGCGTTTTGAAGGGTCGATGCAGCTCAGGTTGCCGCACGCGCAAAATCCAAACTCCAGCCGAGACAATAGCAAACGCGAGCAGCGTACCCATGTTCACCATTGCACTCAGCTTGTCGATCGGCAACAGCGCCGGCAGGAAAGCGACGATGGTGCCAACCACAATGTTCGAAATCCACGGCGTACGGAATTTGGGATGGATAGCACTTGCCCACTTTGGCAACAGTCCATCGCGCGACATCGAATAGAAGACACGCGACTGACCGAGCAACATGACCAGCATCACCGTGCCAAGGCCAAAGACCGCGCCTATCTTCACCAGGATGCCGCCCCACCGCACGCCTGTCGCGTCGATGCCAATGGCCACAGGTTCGGCCACGTTCAGCGCCTTGTAGCTCACAAGGCCCGTAAGCGTGAGCGAAACTGCGATGTAAAGGATCGTGCAGATCACCAGCGACCCGAGAATGCCGATAGGCATATCTCGCTGCGGATTCTTCGCTTCCTGCGCCGCCGTCGATACTGCGTCGAACCCAATGTATGCGAAGAAGACCGATGCCGCGCCAGCAGCAATGCCGCTGATGCCGAACTGCCCCGGCCCAATCTTCGGCGGAATGAACGGATGCCAATTCATCCGCGCCAGGTCAGGATGCTGCAGCAGAAATCCAATCCCTAGAAAAAGAAAGACAAAGACAACGCCGACCTTCACGAACACAATGGCCGAATTGAGATTGGCCGACTCCTTGATGCCGCGCACCAGCACCACTGTCACCAGCGCAATTGCGACAAATGCCACTACGTTAAAGACGCCCGTCACATGCGGCATCCCCGACGTATCCGTCACCCCCATTGGAAGTGACATAAACGGCATCCAGCGGCCGTGATAGAGATACAACACATTGCCGTAGGTCGTGGTAAACCGCGCAAGCGAAGCCGAAGGCGTCAGCCCGATCTGCTCCAGCAGACTTAGGAAATATCCTGACCAGCCCGAAGCGACTGTCGCCGCGCCGAAGGCGTATTCCAGGCACAGGCACCAGCCGATAATCCACGCCACCAGCTCGCCCAGCGTCGCATATCCGTATGTATAGGCCGAACCGGCAATCGGAATCAGCGAGGCAAATTCGGCATAGCAGAGACCTGCAAAAGCGCAGGTAACGCCCGCCAGAATAAAGCTCAACGCAATCGCTGGCCCTGCGTGCAGCGCGGCGGCCTGCCCGGTCAGCACAAAGATGCCCGCTCCGATCACTGCTCCCACACCGAGCGTAATCAGGTTCACCGGCCCCAGCGACCGCCTGAGTGTGTGCTCTCCCTCTTCACCGGCTTCGGCCTTCAATGAGGAGAGCGGTTTGACTGCAAACAAGTTAGCCATGTACGAGCGCGTTCCTTCCAAAGAAAAAATCAATCATGTCTCAAACCGTCGTAACTTCCTGTCTGCGACGCGACCAGATCAGGTAGACAGGAACACCAAGCAGCACAATGCACAGTCCCGGCCAGGTAAATTGCGGCTTGTAGCGCAATAATACGACACATATCCACGCCGCCATACCTATATAAAGGGCAGGCAGAACTGGATATCCTACAGCACGGTAAGGACGTTCGGCATCCGGGCGCTTTCGCCGCAGCACAAACAGGCAGGCGATTGTCAGAATGTAAAAGATCAGCTCGGTGCAGATGATGTAGTCGAGCAGCTGGCTGTACGATCCCGTCAGGCAAAGAAAACATGTCCAGATCGCCTGCACAATCAACGCCGCCACCGGCGTCTTGTAGCGCGGATGCAGCCCGCTTGTCGCCTTGAAAAACAGACCATCGCAGCTCATTGCGTAGTACACGCGCGCCCCGGCAAGAATCATCCCGTTCGCGCAGCCAAAGGTAGAAATCAGGATCGCCGCGGCCATCAGAAAAGCGCCGCCGTTATGGAAGATCTGCTGCAGCACAGCCGTTGCCACGCGGTCTTCCGCCGCATACTGAATACCGCGCGCAACTGCCGTCGCACCATGAGGATCGCCAACCAGAGGCAGCGCAAACAGATACACAAAATTCGCCGCCACATAAAGCGAGATCACGACTACCGTACCCAGCACCAGAGAGAGCGGCAGGTTCCGCTTCGGGTTACGGATTTCGCCTGCGGTAAACGTCACGTTATTCCATGCATCGGCTGAAAACAACGAACCCGTCTGCACTACAGCGAGAATTGCCAGCAGCCCGACCATCGCAATCGGGCCGCCCACACCTACCTGCACCGGATGCAGCGCATGCCACGAAGCGTTCTGCCAGAAGTTATGGCCGAAATTCGCCGCCATCGCCGCCGGATTTTTGCCGAACCAGAAACCGAGAATCACCAATCCGAAAAGCGACGCCAGCTTTGCGGTCGTAAAAACGTTCTGCACCAAAGCGCCAAGACGCACGCCAAAAATATTCACCACAGTCAGAAGAAGAACAATCAGAATGCCCGTCAGGTTCGCCGTGTTCAAGCCGACATCCATATTACCGAGCACCATCGGACCAATCTTCAGAGCCGGAACATGGCCCAGTTTCAGCAGCCAGTGCGATGAAGAAATCGTCGGGAAAAATACTCCGAGAAACTTGCCGAACGCGACGGCAACCGCGGCAATGGTGCCTGTCTGGATGACGAGAAAAAGCGTCCACCCAAAAAGAAAGCCCCACATGGGGCCCAGGGCTTCTCTCAGATAAACATATTGTCCGCCTGCTTTGGGCATCATCGCCGCCAGCTCGCCATAGCTGAGTGCGCCGATGATCGTCATGACCGCTGTCACCACCCAGGCGCCAATCAGCAGCGCGGGCGAACCCACACCACGACCAATCTCCGCAGGAACGATAAAAATGCCCGAGCCAATCATCGAGCCGATGACAATTGCCGTCGAGCTGAACAGCCCCAGCCGTTGCACCAGATGCGGGCTGTCTGCGTTCGTTTGTGTTGGAGAAGGTCGGGTACTCGTGGTCACTTGATGTTTGTTCTACCGGAAATTTCCGAATTGCGCCATGACTTTGGGAAGGGCTTGCTTCATTCCATCAGCGCACCGGGAGTCAGTTTGGCACCAGCATGCGCGAAACTTGATACTGCGGCCGTTCTAAGAATCCGAAATGCGATTGTTTAGCTTTTGAATGACGGCCACGCACTTCCTGACAATCGAAACCATTTTTTATTCTGTGCCGTCCACCTGTATGGATATTGTCTACGTGGGGAAAACCAGCATGCTTCATAAAACAAAAGCAGTTTGGTCATCCATTCTCAGTATCATCTTACTCACTGCAACCATGGTACTAGCGCAGCAGGCGTCAACGGAGAAAGCCGCTCCTTTTCCACCCAAACTTTATGCGTCCAAAAAGATTTTTCTATCCAATGCCGGAGCCGACAGCGGACTCTTCCCGCATCCTTTCAGCGGCAACTCCGATCGCGCATATAACCAGTTCTATGCTGCGCTGCAATCATCGGGGAAATTCACGCTTGTCGCCGACCCGGCAGAGGCCGATCTCGTTGTGCAGCTGCAACTCGTCGCGCCCAGTGGTCCTAAAGATGCCGACAAGACGAAAGGCTCGTCTGACCCGCTGCCCATGCTTCGCCTGACCATCTTCGACCGCGGCACGCACTACATCCTGTGGACGCTCACCGAATCCATTGAAAGTGCAAATCTGCAGAAGACTCACGATCGCAATTTCGACGATGCGCTCAACGCCCTTGTGAAAGATTGGAAAGATCTCACTTCAAAGAACGCGCCCGCAACGCCGTAAAAGCAGCATGTAAGGAATCGAAATCTGCGGCCCATCATCACTTTGCGAAACGGCGGGAAAGCGCAGCCATCATCGCCCAGCAATTGCAAGAAATTCCCGAGCGATCTTCGCCGGTTCCTCTTCCGACCCAAACAACATTGAGATCACAGCAACCGAATCAGCCCCGGCCGCGAGCACTTCAAACGCATTCTCAAACGTAATGCCGCCAATCGCAACCAATGGTTTCCGCGTCAGCCTGCGCGCCGCACGCACGCCGTCCAGCCCCACCACCGCGTCAGGATTCAGCTTGGAAGTCGTCATAAACACCGGCCCGATCGCAAGATAGTCCACAGGCAATGCATCGGCGGCGGCTACCTGCTCAAGGTTATGGGTCGAGATTCCAACCATCCGGTTCGGACCAACAATCCTTCGAGCTTCGGCAACAGATTCATCGTCCTGCCCCACATGGACACCATCAAAATTCGACCGCACGGCAAGCTCAGGATGATCATTCATGATAAGCGCGACCGCGCTCGTTGCAGCCTTCCTCATCCTGTCTGCATCGATGAGAATCTCGTCATCGCTGCCCTGCTTATTGCGATACTGCAGCAGCCTAACGCCTGCCATCTCCAATTCAGTCACAGTGTTTGCCAGATAGACACCTCGCTCAAAGGAAGGCAGCAGAGAGGCATCCAGAATGGGATAAAGCGAAGGTAATGAGAATGCCATGGCTCTCTCAGGATAAACAAACTCAGCGTTTCCTGATACTGCATTGCCCTCACTTGCGCCGCTGTGATAAGAGAAGAGCAGCGTTCGGGGCGCATCCAGTCCGCGGAAAGGGCTCTGCCCACCCATGAGTTTCACAACTGAAGGTCGCGAACCTTCTTTCAGCCTGATTCGTGCGGACGCCAGGCATGCACTGAAAGGAGATTCGTATGCCCAACCCGCAGGATGCCCTGCCGCTTCCTCCGCGCCCCAGCCTGGAGCGCTACAGAAAACTCGCCAAAGAACTCGTCAAAGCCGAAAAGTCAAAAGACGAAAACGCCATCGGCGAGTGGACGAATCGATGGATAGAAACCCTGGCAGAACGTGCAGGTAGCAAGCCGTCACTCGCAGATGCGAACCGGACCGAATCCTTCGCCCGGAAAAAGCTTGCAGAGAAATGCACACTCACTAACGCGCAGTTTGTGATCGCACGCTCGCATGGCTTCGAAAGCTGGCCCAAATTCACGCGACACATGGAAGCCCTCACGCATGAGGACTCGCCCGTTGGCAGATTCGAGGCCGCTGCTGACGCAATCGTCACCGGCAAACTATCTGTGCTGAAGCGATTGCTGCACGCAGACCCACAACTCGTCAGCATGCGTTCAACACGCGAGCATCAGGCCACGCTATTGCACTATGCCGCGGCAAACGGTGTCGAAAATTATCGCCAGAAAACTCCGGAAAATCTTGTGCAGATCACGAACCTGCTGCTCGAAGCTGGTGCGGAAATCGATGCAACAGCAAATGTTTACGGTGGAGGAGCCACCACACTCGGCCTGGCTGCAACAAGCATTCATCCTGAACTTGCCGGAGTGCAGGAACCGCTTCTCCAGACCTTGCTCGACCACGGCGCATCCATTGACGAGCCGCGCGGTGCAGGCAACAACGATCCAGCGGTATTGGGATGCCTGGCAAATGGCCGCGCAAAGGCCGCGGCATTTATCGCCAGCCGTGGCGCTGCCTTGACGCTGGAATCTGCGGCAGGCATTGGCCGTCTTGATCTGGCCAAAAACTACTTCAAAGATGACGGCACTCTGAAGCCATCCGCTACAAGGAAGCAGCTGGAATCGGGATTTCGGTACGCATGTCTATATGGTCATACCGGAATGGTTGAGTTCCTTCTGGAGAGAGACGTCGATCCGGCAACGCACCGTGACGACGGCCAAACCGGCTTGCACTGCGCCGTCATCGGCGGCCACCTGGACACAGTCAAAATCCTGCTGCAATACAATCCGCCGCTCGAAACGAAGAACATCTATGGAGGAACAGTCTTCGGTCAGACACTATGGTCGGCAGCGCACGGTGGCGATCCGGACATCTATATCGGCATTATCGAAACGCTGATAGCCGCAGGCGCTGAACTCCCAGCACGCCACGTGCCCGTGAATCCGCGAATCGATGTGTGGTTAGAGCAGCATGGAAGCTACGCCGAGCCGAAGTGGTATTGGTTCGGTGAAGAGCCTTGAGATCGAACGCAGAGAAAAACTACAGGTAATTACTGAATCTCTTGCGATTCTTTCCGCTCTTTCTCGCGCTCGAAGTACCGCTCCATAAATTTCGTATCGAACTTGCCTTCGCGGAATTCCTCATCCTGAAAAATTCCACGATGCAACGGAATCGTCGTGTGAATCCCCTCGACCACGAACATATCGAGAGCGCGTTGCATGCGAGCCATTGCTTCTTCGCGGTCTTTGCCGTGCGCAATCAGCTTGGCAATCAGCGAATCGTAATACGGCGGCACAACCCCCTCGGCATATTGCGCAGTATCCACGCGAATGCCATTTCCGCCGGGAACGTTGAAGACGTTGATCTTGCCCGCTGACGGCGTAAATTTCTCCGGATGCTCTGCATTGATGCGGCACTCAATTGCATGCCCGCGAATCGTCGTCGGATCCGGCAGAATGCTCGACAGCCTTTCGCCTGAAGCGATGCGCAATTGCGCCTTGACGAGATCGATACCCGTCACCATCTCCGTCACCGGATGCTCTACCTGAATGCGCGTATTCATCTCGATGAAGTAGAGCTTGCCGTCTTCATCCATGAGGAATTCGATTGTGCCCGCGTTCTGGTAGCCGACATGTTCGAGCGAGCGCTTCAGCGTCTTACCGATCTCGTCGCGCATCCTCTGCGTTACCTGCAGCGATGGCGCTTCTTCAATTAGCTTCTGGTGCCGCCTCTGAATCGAGCACTCGCGCTCGCCAAGCGAAATCACATTGCCATGCTCATCAGCCAGAATCTGGAACTCGATGTGCCGCGGCCGCTCGATAAATTTTTCCATGTAGAGAGAGCCGTTGCCAAAGGCATTCGATGCCTCGCTGCTCGCGGCTTGAAAAAGCCCCGGCAGCTCTTCTGCCGAGCGAACGACACGCATGCCGCGTCCGCCGCCGCCTGCAGTCGCTTTCAGAATCACCGGGAAGCCGACAGACTTCGCCCACTCCAACCCCTCGTCTTCACTCGCGATGACACCATCGGAGCCGGGAAGGATCGGCACCTTGGCCTTCTTCATCGCCTGGCGCGCTTTTTCCTTTTCGCCCATCAGCCGCGTCACTTCCGGAGGAGGCCCGATAAACTTGATATTCGAAGCACGGCAGACTTCCGCGAAGTTCGCGTTCTCACTCAGCAGCCCGTAGCCGGGATGAATCGCGTCCACATCGGCAATTTCCGCTGCGCTGATGACCGCTGGCACATTCAGATAGCTCTCCGCCGAGCGTGGAGGACCAATGCAGATCGCTTCATCCGCAAAGCGCACGTGCAGCGAGTTGCGGTCAGCCTCGGAATAGACCGCTACCGTGCGAATGCCCAGTTCCTTGCAGGCACAAATCACACGCAGCGCAATTTCGCCACGGTTGGCGATTAGAACTTTTCGAAACATAGAAACCTAGCGCGGACGAACCGCAAAGAGCTGCTGGCCGTATTCCACCGGCTGACCGTTCTGTACAAAGCGTTTGACGATCTCGCCCGAAGCGTCGGACTCGATCTCATTCATCAGCTTCATGGCCTCGATAATGCAAAGGACCTGGCCCTGCTCGACCTGGTCGCCCGCCTTCACAAACGCGGGCGTGCCAGGTGAGGGCGACTCGTAAAATGTCCCCACAATAGGCGATTTCACAATATGCAGCGAAGCGTCTTCGCTCTCAACAGCCGGAGCGGGAGCAGGAGCAAGGGCTGGCGCACCACTCGGAGCAGCGGCAGCAGCGTGCACCGCGGACAGGGTTGCCGGAGCTGGCGCGGAGGCGAGCAAACGGCTCAAACTCGCGAGATCCGCGGCAGAGCCTTCCTGCGCAAACTTGATGCGAACCTTCAGTTCGCCACGTTCAAGATCAAACTCGCCAATCTTGTTTTCTTTCAGAAACTCAATCAGTTCCTTGAGCTCTTTCATCTCTTCTGGATTCATCTTTGAATGTCTCTCAAGTTCTCAGGCATCATAGCTGGATCAACGCCTTCGGTGCAGGCGTCAGAATTTTTCCGCCGTTTTCCGTCACGGCAACCATGTCTTCAATACGAATGCCAAACTTCCCTTCGATATAAATACCCGGCTCAATCGTAATCACCATACCGGGCGCAAGCAATTGTTGCTGACCTGCGGCCACGCGCGGCGACTCGTGAATCTCAATGCCCACGCCATGCCCCGTGGAATGCGTAAAGTACTGCGCCAGCCCTGCTTTTTTAAGCACCGCGCGCGCGGCTTCATCCACTTCGCCGCATGTCGCGCCAGGTCGAACCGCGGCAACCGCAGCCTCCTGCGCCTCCAGCACCGCATCATACGCGAACTGTGCTTCCCTGCCCGGCTTTCCAAGGTGCACGGTGCGCGTCATATCGGAGCAATAACCTTTGAGGATAACACCGAAGTCTAATGTTACGAAGCCGTTGCGCGGCAACTTGGCTGATGTCGCCCGCCCGTGCGGTAACGCCGAGCGTTTCCCGGAAGCCACGATCGTCTCAAACGACATGCCCTCTGCACCCATGCTGCGAGCAAAAAATTCGAGATCAGCGGCAATCTCCGACTCAGTCGCTCCCGTCTGAATATGCGGCAGTACAGCCGTAAACAGATTGCAGCCAAGGAGTGCCACTTGCTCCATCAGCAACAGCTCATCGGCATCCTTCACCATGCGCAGAGCAGAAACCACCGGCTTTTTCAGTGGGTGAAAGAAGCTGCGCCGCTTCCCCGCGGTCAACGCTCCCCGCATCATGTCCAGCGCTGCAACCGTCGTCTGTTCCGGATCAAAATAAGCCCGCGCCACGCCAGCCGCTTCCAGCCACGCGCAAGCCTCACGAAGCGCCGACTTCTTCGCGATCACTGCGCGCGCGCCCTGGGTCTCTTCCTTAGCCTGCGCTGTGTAGCGGCCATCGGTAAACATTGCCGACCGTTTCGCTACCGCCAGCACCGCATTCGATCCGGTAAACCCGCAAAGATAGCGCACATCCGGCAGGTGCGTCACCAGCAGCGAATCCAATCCCTGCTTATTCATCTGCCCACGCAATGCGCGCATCCGCTGAAGAAAATTCATCCCTCATAGATATATCAGGAATGAAGCAGAAAAGAGGAAGGCGGGCGCCGCATGCAGATTCAATCTCTTCTATACTTGGCCTTTCACCATGCAACGCGTATACCCTAAATTTCTACTCTCCGCATTCGCGCCTGAGCACTTTCCCGCGCCGTCCATTCCCGAGGTCGCATTCCTTGGCCGCTCTAACGTCGGCAAATCCAGCCTGCTCAATGCTCTCCTGGGTTCGAAGCAGGCCCACGTCTCGTCCACACCCGGACGCACACGCTCCATCAATTTTTTCTCCATTACCGATTCGCCCGACCGCCAGCAGCCCCAGATTTACTTCGCCGATCTGCCCGGATACGGCTATGCGAAGCTCTCGAAATTCATTTCTTCCGAATGGCCCAAATTCATCGAGCCCTATCTTGCCGAGCGTCCAACACTCGCGCTCTGCCTCTGCCTGGTAGACAGCAACATCCCGCCGCAGAAAAGTGACGCGCAGCTCATTCACTTTCTGCAGGCGCATGACCGCCGCATTCTTGTGATCGGAACCAAAGCTGACCGCCTCTCCGGCAACGCGCGCGTCAAAGCGCAAGCGGAGCTGCGAAAAGGCCTCGCGGTTGAGGACCTGCTGCTTTGTTCCTCGAAAACTGGTGCTGGATTAAAAGAAGTATGGTCTGCGATCTACACGGCAGCCGAAGACGAGGGCTGAATCACCGGCTGGCCATCGCTCAAAATCTCTACCGGAACGGCAATCTCACCCGAGCGAATACGCTGCTGCAGTAGTCCTACAAACCTGACCAGTTCATCGGTAGTGAATCGTACATATCTTTCTTTCGACAATTGTTTCTGCAGATAGCGCGGGCCGAGCCGCAGCCATTTCACACGCGGGTTCGTCTCGCTTCCCAATGCTTCCACAGCCACAGCATCCACTTGCGGCAGCCATTTCGCAACATCCTGTGAAACGCTCCACGTCACGACCAGCGAACCGACCGTAGCCACAGCAGCAGGAAAAAGTTTTGCTCCGCGCTCCACAAATTTTTCTGATTGCAGCCCCTCGCCAGCCACAAAGTCAGGCTGAACTCCGCGCTCCAGCATCACAGCCGCAGACTGCGTTGGATCACTTACCAGCACCACAGATACCGGCTGCTTTTTGCGAATTTCGTTTTTTAGAATGCGCAACGCCTCATCCAGGCTGTTGACCATGAAATCGCAGATGCCCTGCCGCAGCGCCTGCTTCGCGCGTTCAGCATTCCCGTCCACGGCCAGAGAGGCCGCACCAGCAATGTTGCTGGCAACTGCGATTGCCATACCGCGACGATCTAATTCCCCCGCGAAAACCAGCAGCCCACCCGCTTCCGGGGCAATAGTAGCGAGTGCCGTAAATCGATCGAATACTTCGGCTGTGTCGGGACAATTCTGGTCAGTCATCTGGATGCTTGGATGCCATCAGCCCGAGCGGGGTCTGAAATTACCAGCTCGAATAAGGCTGGCCGTTCGTTCCCATCTCATCCGAACCGCTGTGCACGTCATTAATTCCCGGCTCTGACTGGTCCACGCTCTCAAGCGTGTCGCTCATCGCCGTCACCCAGGTGCTGTTGCTGTGGGTCATGGGATCCACCGGCACGTCTTTGATATAGCCATCCTGCACCAGGTCGTCGAGTGACTGCGGTCCTTTTTCTTTGTCCATCGTGTAGGAATCGATCGCCTGCCGCAATACGTGCAGATCTTCCTTCAGCACCGCTTCACGCGCCGATTTTAGAGACGATATATAAGACGGAATTGCAATCGCTGCCAGCACGCCGATGATGAGCATCACCACCATCAGTTCGACCAGCGTAAATCCGTCCTGCCCGCGTCTTGTTCTCGTCATCCGCATCATCACCACGTGTTGTACTTCGTCCCATCCAGCGCTGTTCCATCCGACTTGGAAAACACGTCGAAGACATTCTGGCCGCCCCACGAGTCGCTGGTCGGATCATCCTGCATCGACCGCATTCCCCACTCGTCCTTGCCCGTCATAGGATCGACGGGGATGCGCCGCAAAAAGCGCACTTTTTTTCCCTGCACATCCACGCCATCTACCAGCGTCTGCAAATCTGGCGGATAGTTGAAGCTGTCCACCTTTGTCTGAAAGGCTCCCCGATCAGCCGCATCCTTGTAATGGTCGATGGCGTCGCGCATCGTCCACAGGTCGTAGTGAAGCTCGCGCTCTTTCTCCCGTTTCACGGTCAACCGAGTCAGAGGAATTGCCGCCGAAGCAAGGATGGCGAGGATCGCAACCGTCACGATCAGCTCTACAAGCGTGAGCCCCGCCTCGCCGCCTCTACTCCGTGATTTCAAGCAAACAGTCACACTATTCCAAAGATGTTGTTGCCTTAAGCGCTTTTCGTTTTGTATCCAGAGCGCCGCGAAGAACCTGCTTCTCAGTTCGCGCACAA
>Ga0206951_1146_pt1 | contig 15621 bp, 12 predicted proteins | sample Alteio_BWOrgHeat_38_FD_152974 | JGI IMG/M metagenome (GOLD analysis project Ga0206951, IMG submission 152974) | Enriched cells from forest soil in Barre Woods Harvard Forest LTER site, Petersham, Massachusetts, United States -... | ecosystem: Environmental > Terrestrial > Soil > Temperate forest >... | reverse complement strand
GGCGAAATGGGCCGAGAGTGAGACCGGCCGGCAGGCGAAGTTTTATTCGCTCACAGCCGCAGGCCGTAAGCAGCTCGAATCCGAGACGGCAAACTGGAACCGCCTCTCGGAAGCCATCAATATCGTCGTTCAGGAAGCCTGAGGAGAGCGATCATGCGCTGGCTGAGCAAGTTGTCCATGCAGATAAAAATGCTGTTTGGCCGGACCCAGGAAGACACACGCCTTGCAGATGAGCTTGAGTTCCACATCGAGCAACAAATCGCCGAGAACGTGGCTGCGGGAATGAGCGCCGAAGAGGCGCGCCACGCAGCCCTGCGTGCCTTCGGCAATCCTACGGTGCTGCGCGAGCAGACCCGCGAAACATGGAACTGGAACTGGCTCGACCGCATGGCTCACGATCTTCGCCAGGGCGTAAGAACTTTGACGCGAACTCCGGGTTTCGCAGCTCTTGCCGTTCTTGTTATGGCGCTGGGAATTGGCGCGAACGTTGCATTGCTTACAGTCATTCGCTCCGTGCTGATGAAGCCGCTGCCATTCAAAGATGCCGACCGCCTCGTACGGCTCTTTGAGGCCGATTCAAAAGGGCGATTCCAGGACAACATTGTTGCCGGTGGGACCTTTGGGCGCTGGAAGCAGGATTCGCACAGCTTCGAAGACATGGCAGTGGTGAAGCGCACTGTTTATAACCTTTCGGGAACGAGCGGCCAGCTCCCTGAGTTGATGGATGCATACTTTACCTCGTCGAGTTTCTTCGCGATGCTTGGCGTGCAGCCCGTTATCGGGCGGTCGTTTACCCGCGGCGAGGACCGTCCGGAAGGCTCTGCGACCGTGGTGTTGACATGGGGTTTGTGGAAGCGTCGCTTCGGCGGAAGCCCGGGCATTCTCGGCAAGACCATCCTGCTCGACTCCAAACCATACACCGTGATCGGCGTGCTCCCTGCCTGGTTCTCTTATCCTGACCCCAAGGTGCAGTTGTGGACAGCGCTCTATCACGAAAAATCGCCCGAGATGATGCAGATGTTCGGCGCGCACAACTTTGATGTAGTGGCGCGGCTCAAGCCCGGCGTTTCTATCGCCCAGGCAACTGCCGAGCTGGGCGCAATTCAACGGCAGATTCGCGTGCAGAATCCGGAGGGCCCGGTGAATGACGCGGTCAACATTCGCTCCATGCTCGAGGCGCAGGTCCGCGATGTGAAAACTGGACTCTATGTGGTGTTTGCCGCTACCGGATGCCTGTTGCTGATTGCATGCCTCAACATTACGAATTTACTGGTGGCGCGCGCGGCGGCACGGCGCAGAGAGACTGCCATCCGGGCGGCACTTGGCGGAAGCATGGCTCGCCTGGTACGCGAACAAGTGATCGAGAGCCTGCTGCTTTCTATCGCCGGTGGCGGCGTCGGCCTGCTTTTCGGAGAACTTATTCTCCATTGGCTTGTTTCAGCGAGAGATGATATTCCGCGCGCCGATGCCATCCACATGGATTGGATGGTTCTGCTTGCGGCGCTCGGAGTCGTGCTCGTATGCGGCCTCTTCTCCGGCATCGTGCCGGCGATCTCCTCCGGTCACAGGAAGATCCTCACCTCGCTGAATGAATCTTCGCGTTCTCACAGCGGAGGACAGAAGAGCGCCCGCCTTCGCCAGGTGCTGCTCGCTTTGGAAGTCGGCCTCACCGTTGTGCTGCTGGTTGGAGCGGGTCTGCTTATCAAGAGCTATCGCCAGCTCCGCTCTGTCAATCTTGGCTGCGCCACGCGTAACGTGCTTTCTGTGGGTATCAATCTGCCGAAAATCAACTACAATACGGCGGAGAAACGCGTTTCGTTCTATGAGCAGCTGGTAGAGCGTGTGCGGCAGCTCCCAGGCGTGCGCGGCGTGGGCGTGTCAACGGTGTTGCCCGGGCAGGGAATGAGAAGAAACGATACCTTCAACATTCCGGATCGTCCTCCTTTGCCGCAGGGACAGGTTCTGGTTGCCTCTACCAGCTTTGTCGATCCTGAATACTTTCACGCTATGCAGATCCCACTTCTTCAGGGAAGATTCCTGCAGCCCAACGAGCGCATAGAAAGAGCACAATCCGTCGTCGTGAATCAGGCTTTTATCCGCCAGTATTTTCCGGCGGAAAACCCGATTGGGAAGCACATCGTCGCATCCGTCATAGGCAATGATGAGAGTTACGAAATTGTCGGCGTGGCCGGCGATACACTGGAAGACCTCGACCATGCCGCGGTTGCCATGATCTACTACCCGCTCTACGCGGGGTCTGAACGCTCAACGGTGCTCGCCGTGCGAACCACATTCAATCCCGATGCGGTCGCCATACCTATTCAGAAGATCGTTGCTGATCTCGACCGCGATCTGCCTGTAGCCAACATTCTCACCATGGATCAAATCCTCGGACAATCGACTCAGAACCAGAGCTTCGATGCGACTCTGTTGCTTGCATTCGCGGTTCTCTCGCTTGTCCTCGCCGGTGTAGGACTCTTCGGCGTACTGTCATACATTGTCGCGCAGCGCACAACGGAAATCGGTATACGCATAGCGCTTGGCGAGCCGCGTGAACAGGTAATGAAGCTCATGCTCGTCCGCGGTCTCAAGCCCGCACTCTTCGGACTTATCTTCGGAGTGGCTGCCAGCTTCGGTCTCGCGAATGGGGACAGAGCGAGAACAATCGCAAGGCCAAGTATTATCGCCTCACCGCTGCAGGTCGCAAGCGCCTGCGCACCGAAACAGAAAAGTGGAACGACATGGCGGATGCCATTGGCGCGATCCTTAGTGCCACTCCGGAGGAAGTATGAGCCTCGCAAGCCGCGTCCGCACATGGTGGAGGGCTGTTAGCCGCTCGGAGCAACTCAATGGCGAGATTGAAGACGAGCTTGCCTTCCACATCGAGAGCTACGCCAACGATTTGATGCGCAGCGGCCTTCCACATGATGAGGCATTTCGGCGCGCGCGCATCGAATTGGGCGGAGTTACGGCGCAGAAAGAAAATATACGCGCAGCATGGGGAACGCGTGTATGGGACGAACTTCGCGGTGATCTTCGCTATGCCATGCGCATGCTGGCCAAAAGTCCCGGCTTCGCGGCCATTGCCATTGGATCGCTTGCGTTGGGTATCGGAGCCAACACGATCATCTTTACGGTTACGAAGGCGATCCTGCTCGACAAGCTCGCCGTTTCACATCCGGACGAATTGCGGCTGTTCGCTCTGACACAAGGCGGTAAAGGAATTGTCCATAGCATGTGGGGCTACTTCGATAACACACCGTCCGGGAAAACGTTGAGCACGTCCTTTTCCTATCCGGTCTATCAGCAGCTTCGTCAGCACAATCTCGTCTTTCAAGATGTCTTCGGATTCAAGGATTACGGACGGATGACCGCGACCATCGACAATAAGGCGGAAGTAGTCACTTCCGAAATGGTTTCGGGCAACTACTATCGCGTTCTTGGCGTTCATCCGACCCTTGGCCGCGTGATTGCAGATTCGGATGATGCGGCGGTGGGTAGTGGGCCGGTGATGCTGATCAGCGATGGTTTCTGGGCGCGACGCTTTGGGCGAACGCCAGATGTGATCGGCAAGAAGATTGAGATCAATGGCACACCGATGACCATTATCGGAGTCAATCCACCGGATTTTACCGGTGCCTATGGCGCCCAAAGTTCGCCTGATATTTTTCTGCCGTTCAGTATGCAGCCGATCGCTGCGCCCAAATTCAAATCTTCGCTGCTTACGGACAAAGATCTCTGGTGGGTGATGATCATGGGGCGCATGAAGCCCGGCACCTCTACCGAGACCGCTCGGGCAGCCGTCGATCTTGATCTGAACGCTGCGGTGCGAGAAACGATGGTTGTCGGCAAAGATGACGAGGTGCCACGGCTGGACCTCGAAGACGGCAGCCGGGGACAGAATGCGGCTGCCGGCGACTTTGCCAAACCTATCTACGTGCTGATGTCGTTGGCAGGTTTTGTGTTGATGCTGGCATGCGCAAATCTCGCCAACCTGCTGCTGGCCCGCGCCAGCAGCCGCCAGCGGGAGATGAGCGTGCGTCTTGCGCTTGGCGCCGGACGTGCACGCATCCTGCGCCAGATGTTTACCGAGAGCCTGCTGCTTTCCATTGCAGGCGGTGCAGCTGGCCTGCTGCTTGGATATCTGGGACGCAATGCCATTCCGCATCTGCTTTCGTCTTCGTGGGAGCCGACCGTGATGAGCAGCAAATTCGATTGGATGATCTTCGGATTTACTGCTGCGATTTCCATCTTTACCGGATTGCTCTTCGGTCTTGCGCCGGCATGGCAGGCGACTCGTACACAGGTCAGCTCCGGATTAAAAGACAATGCGCAGACTACGACGCAGCGGAGGCATAACTTCGCGGGAAAAATTCTTGTCGTAATTCAGGTAGTGCTTTCGATGCTGCTGCTGGTGGGCGCTGGACTGTTTGTGCGCACGCTGATGAACCTCAATCACTCGCATCTCGGCTTCGATCCGAACAACATTCTGCTCTTCGAGCTGAATCCACCGGGAACGCAATACTCGCCGGCAAAAAGCACGCAGCTATACCATCGGCTTGAAGAAAAGTTTAGCGCGATACCCGGAGTCGATTCGGTCACGCCCCTGGAAATTCCTCTAATCTCCGGCAATGTATCGAATACCGGCGTAATCATTCCAGGTAGACCGCCACAATCCAAGAAGGGAAATAACACAGCTTTCATGGACCTTGTCGGAGAGCATTTCTTCGACACCTTCAGCATCCCGGTGATTGCAGGCCGTAGCTTCCGGGCAACAGATACGGAAACATCACGCATGGTGGCCGTCATCAGTCAGGAGATGGCTAAACAGTTTTTTCCAGACACCAACCCTATCGGCAAAACGTTCAAAGCGAGCGAACACAGCACCGATTCGATCGAGATCGTTGGCATATCGAAAGACGCCAAATATTACACTCTGCGTAAGGATCCCAGCTCGACGTACTATATGCCCTACCGGCAGAACGCGGATGGCGAAGAGAGCATGACGTTCGCAGTCCATACCCGCATGAAACCGGAGGCGATTGTGCCTGTTCTGCGCGATGTTGTGGCTTCGATAGACAAAAACCTGCCTCTGCTCGACATTCGCACCCAGAATGAACAGATCGAGGATAGGACGAAGCAGGAGCGTATCTTCGCTTCCCTTACCGGCGGATTCGGTCTGCTGGCGCTCGTACTTGCCTGTATCGGCATTTACGGCATCATGGTCTATACTGTTTCCCGCCGCACCAATGAGATCGGCATCCGCATGGCGCTCGGGGCGCAGTCCGGGCGCATGCTGCGCATGGTGCTGCGTGAGGCGTCGTGGCTGGCAGCCATTGGCGTCGTCGTCGGGCTGTGCGCGGCGGCAGCAATGGCCCGGCTGATCGACAGCATGCTGTATGGGCTAAAACCATACGATCCGCTTACGCTGAGTGGCGCGGCATTGCTACTGTTTTTTGTTGCTTTGGCTGCGAGCTGGATTCCGGCGCGGCGCGCTGCCAGCGTCGACCCGATCAAGGCGCTTCGTCACGAATGAAACATGACATACTGTTCAGGGACCTGAACAGTATGTCGGTACATGAAGAGTTCATGCGGCGGGCGATTTCGCTGGCCACGGAAAATGTACGCAGCAATGCAGGCGGTCCGTTCGGCGCCGTCATAGTAAAAGATGGAAAAATTGTCGGCGAAGGCGCAAACACCGTCACCGCGACCAACGACTCCACCGCGCATGCGGAGGTCACTGCGATTCGCGATGCTTGTCGCAACCTGAATACATTCGACCTGAGCGGCTGCGTGCTCTACACCAGCTGCGAACCTTGCCCAATGTGCTGGGCTGCCAGTTACTGGGCTCATATCGGAACCATCTACTATGGCAACCGCGCGGAAGATGCTGCGCGTATCAACTTTGCCGACGCATTTTTATATGAGCAGCTTGCTCTACCGCGCGAGAAACGCGTGATTCCCGAGCATGAGCTACTGCGCACGGAAGCATGGGAGAGTTTTCAGGCATGGCAGGAGAGCACGACTAAGATGGAGTATTAGTCACTCTGCGGGACATTCTATTCGCGTCGGCTCAATCGTCAGTTCTGCACTAACGCGTCGGCGATCTCCAGGGCCTCATCCATGGCAGCGATTCCGATGTCAATCTCTTCTTTTTCTATGATCAGCGGCGGGGCGATGACGAAGTGGCTTACCCAGGCCTGCTGCGTGACGCCGTTCTTCATCATGTGCGCCGCGACCTGATCGACGACCAGGGGCTTGCCGCTTACTTTATCCAGCATGGTGTTGAAGGGCTGCTTTGTGGCGCGGTCCTTTACCAGCTCCACGCCCCAGAAAAGGCCCATGCCTCGCACATCGCCGATGGAAGGATGCTTCTCTTTCAGAGCTTCGAGTTTGGAACGCATGTATGGCTCAAGCTGCGCTGCGCGATCGATGAGATTCAGACGCTTCATCTCCGCAATGGTAGCGACGGCCGGCTTCAGTGTCATGGGATGGGCTTCGTAGGTGTGTCCATGCGCGAAATAGTGATCGTCAAAGAACGCGGCAATTTTTTCTGTCGTAGCGCAGAGGCCGAGCGGCACATAGGCTGAGGTGATTCCCTTTGCCGTCGTGAGCATGTCGGGAAGAGCACCCCAATGATCCATGGCAAACCATTTGCCGGTACGGCCCCAGCCGGTCATGACTTCATCAGCGATCAGCAGCACGTTGTGGCGGTCACAAATGGCACGCAGCCGCGGCATGTATTCCGACGGCGGAACGAGGACGCCATTCGTGCCTACGATGGGCTCGACGATGACGGCGGCGACGTTCTGCTCATTCTCGATCATATGTTCGAGGTAATCGACGCAGGCGACGCCGCATTGCGGGTAGGTGTGTTTGATGGGGCAGTCGTAGCAATTCACTTCAGGTGCGAAGACAAAATCACGGCCTTTGCTCGAAGGTTCGGCGGCCCAGCGGCGCGGATCTCCGGTAGCTGAGATGGAGCCTGCGGTAGAACCGTGATATGAGCGATAGCGGGAGATAATTTTCGGCTTCCCCGTGTACATACGGGCGATTTTGAAGGCGGCTTCGTTGGCTTCAGTACCGGAAGTGGTGAAGAAATATTTTGTCAGCCCCTGCGGAAGAACTTCCTTGAGCGCTTCGCTCAGCTCAGCGCGAGCGGTCGTCGCATAGCCCGGCATGACATAGGGCAGCGTATGCGCCTGCTCCGCGATGGCATCTATAACGGCGCGGTTTTTATGGCCGAGGTTGACGCACATGAGCTGCGAGGAGAAATCGAGGTAGCGCTTCCCTGCCGCGTCGATGATGTAACAACCTTCTGCGTCGACGATGTGCAGTGGCGCCCAGCTCTTCTGGAAACGCCAGGTGCCATAATTGAACTCCTTTGTCGCCTGAACAACGTCGGTGGTTGTGAGTGGGTTGGCCATGACTATGCCTCGGTTCAGTTTTGCATCCCTAGTATGAATTTTTACGAAAATTAAACTATCTCAGCGGCTAAAAGCATTTCTCTTATGGTGTATCGCAAAAGAGCGGGGAGCGTCATTCTGAGCGTAGCGAAAAAATTCCCCGCCATCCTGGTTTAAGATTCTTCCTCCCGTTGATCGTCAGAATGACGAGTCTTCTATTCGCGTTATTCCTGATTCTGTTTTTCCCCTGCCTTGAATGTCGTCCACGGACCCGACTTCATATCGCGCAGGATGGGCTTCATCCAGAGATATTCCGGGTGCGCAGTCAGGAAAGGCGCAGCGAGAAAATCGTCACCGCAGGGATGGCCTGCATGCGCGACGAGGCTCATCTGCTCAGCCATGTCGCTGGTAGTGACTTTGCCCTGCACTGCACCGCCGGGATAGTACGGAGCCCAGTCCCACTGCGGAATGCCTTCCTTCACGGTGTCGACATGGCCGCAGAGGCTGCGCTGGTCGGCCTGTTGTTTTTTGAGGAAGCTGTCTTCGTGGTCGGCAAGGAAGTGCTCGGCTGTAGTAGCGTCGATGCTCCCCTTGTGTGAGGCCATTTCCTGCTCCCAGCGCACGCGCCTTCCATTTGGCGATGAAGAGAGGTCGTCGTACTTGAAGCCGTCCGTCTCTTCCTTAATCAACTTGGGGTCGCGGGCGAAGTTCGAGCTCACGAAGTAGCCGTCTTTCGTACGCCAGAGCGGGGTGTTTTTGAGGCCGAGCTCAAGGTAGGCGATTTCGCCGGTTTTGCGGTCGCCTATGAGCCAATCGTTGGCATAGCCGCCGTTGTTGCCCGTGCGCATCGTCGCTACTACGTCGTCAATCGAATCGGCATACTGCAATGCCTTGCGCGAACGCATAAAGGTGGGCGAACCGTCGGAGTTCCATCCTTCAAACTGGCTGATGGTGGTTTCGCTAAGCATGATACCGGCATCGCTGACGCCGAAGTCATCATTGCTGGTGATCATTCCGGGAACGCCATCCATGATGATGCGGTGACCCTTTGCCGGCTGGATGTCGAACATGATCGTCCACCGGGAGCCCTCGGCATAGGAGCTCCAGTTGTTATGCGCGATGACGATCTTGCCGTCTTTGGTATAGCTACCGGTGGCGACGAAGGCGCTGCAATTGCCGGGTGCGTTAAGTTTGGGAGGATTCTGCGCGTGTTGCTGCTTGTTGAGCCAGGGAACGTAGTAATCCGACAGCTCCATCGTTCCATTGACAGCGACTATGTCCCACACGTCAAGATGAATGCCTTTGGCCTGCACGCCTTCGGCTATACCTGAAAGCTCCTGCTGATATTCGGGATCAATGTGAGGCCAGAGAATAGTTTTGGCGGCATTGCGGTAGAAGGCCCAGTCGCGCTGCGTGCTGTGCTCGTCCTGCAATTTGAAGACATGGTAGGCGTCTTCGATCTGTGAGGCCAATAAGTAACCGTGCTGGTAGCCGATCTGGTCGGGAGTGCCCTGAAGGTGAACGTAGGTCCAGCCATTACGCTCGAAGGTGTATGCCCCTACGAGTCGGTCGTCCTGATGAATCGATGGTTGCGCGAAAGCGCAGATTGCGCTGAAGGCCAAACAGAGTACTGCTACACGTATCCAGGTGCCGCCTGCCATGCGTCGTGCTCCAAGTAGGAAGTTGGATACGACGATAGCACGGCGACAGGGCAGGGTGAGATTCGTTTAGCGCTTCTTTTTTGCTGCTGACTTTACGGATTTTGCTGGTTTGGCAGCGGCTTTTGCGGCCGGTTTGACGGTCTTCTTGGCGGGTGCCTTCTTTGAGGGCTTCGGCGCGGGCTTTTTAGTTGCCTTCTTCGGCGGAACAGCCTTCTTTGCCGGAGCCGCATGGGTAGCCTTCGCAGCCGTCTTCTTTGCCGGGACAGCTTTTACGGGTGCGGCCTTCGCTGCAGGCTTTGATGCTTCCTTCTTTACGGCTTTGACTGGCTTCTCTGGCTGTTTAGGCGGAGCCGCAGGTTTAGCTTGTGCAGGCTGTACCTTGGCGGTAGCAGTACTTTTGGCAGCCGCCGCGGAAACGGACTTCGCAGGTTTCAGTCTTTCTCCGTCTGAATCTTCGTCGTCTGCGTCGTCGAGATCGTCTGAGTCGAGATCTAGATCATGCCCGTGGGGATGCTCGTCGTCGATCTCATCATCCGTAATCTTTTCTGTCTTGATCTTTGGTTCGGCCGCTTTCTTTCGCGAACGACGGATGGTGACTGGCGGCGGCGGCGCGGGCGGAGAATAGGGTTCAAGGAACGCGCGCATCTCCTCGTCGGTCTGGAGCTTTCCATCCATTAGGTGAAAGAACAACTCGTTTAGCAGCTCGTCATAACGTTCGAGTTCCGGAGTAATGCGCATCTCGAGCATGAGCGCGAGAGGAATTTTCTGCTTCGCTTCCGGCCAGACGGTGAAAAAATTCTTGAACTTGCCCTGGATGGCTGCACCCTTACCGGTGTGTGCCAGCCACAGGACTGACTCAGGCTGATAGGAGGCGAATAGCTTCCAGGCCGCAGAAGGCGTGTTGGCTTCTTTGCCCGTGAGGATCTTTGCGAACTCCTTGGCTCCGGCTTCGAGATGATTCCACTGCTCGACAAACCCAGGACGGACGAAGGTCTTCTTGAGCGATGCGATGTCCTTGGGTTGCATCTTGGCTGTGAGCAATTCCATCTGGCCGGCGGAGAGATCCGGATGCACACCCTGCATGATTAGCTGGTAATAGTTTTCCTGAAGATTCTCGAGCCCATGAACGTCGACTTTGGAGGATGTCCAGGACGGAAAAATATGCTTCATCCAGCCTTCGGCTTCGAGCGCCTTCAGGGCGCGCAAACCGTCTTCTTCGTGACCGATCTCTTCCAGCTCATACCCTTTGAGATGAGCCGGAATTGAATCGATCATGTTTTCGTTTTTGGCGTTTTCGTAGCGCGTCTGGGTCCGCTCATCGAGCTCCCAGCTCAGGCGGCTTTTCAGGCGCGTGGCGCGGAGAAGGCGTGAAGGATCTTCAATAAAGCCGTAGGGGCTCACCAGCCGCAGATGCCGGGTCTCCAAATCGGCCATGCCATTCAAAGGATCCAACAGAAGGCCAAACGATCCCTCGTTAAGGGATATGGCCATGGCGTTGGCGGTGAAGTCGCGGCGGCGGAGATCTTCCTGGATGGTGGCCCAGTGGTAAATCGGCTTGCCGGGCTTGGGAAATTCCTCGCGGCGGGCGCTCGAGATTTCGACCCTTACGCTACCTGGAAACCAGAAGAAAAGCGTGCGCGAGGGCTCGTATTCGCCCCACAACGTGGCACCGGATTTTTCCAATGGTTTCTTAAGTTTAATGGCATTTCCTTGAACTGTAAAATCAAGGTCGCGGACGGATGATCCGGTGGATAGATCGCGGATGGCGCCGCCCGTCAGAAATACCGTCATGCCTGCAGCCTTGGCGGCCTGACGAACCTGGTCGATTGCGTCCGTTGCGTTTGGCCTCGTAGAGCGCCTGATCGGCAGCCTCGATAAGAAGATTCTGATTTGTATGGGGCTCAGGATTCATAGTGGAACAGCCGATGCTGACTGTTACCAGTCCGTGTTGGCTTCCGGCATGCTGAACGCCCTGCTCCGCCACCAGTGAGCGGATCCGCTCTGCCAGCCCCACCGCCGCCTCGCAGCTCGTCTCCGGCAGGATAATGGCGAATTCTTCACCGCCAAAGCGTCCCACCAGGTCTCCCGGCCTCTGAATCATATCCAAGGCAACACGAGCAATCTGTCGCAGGCATTGGTCTCCCTGCAGGTGTCCGTAGAAGTCGTTGTACAGTTTGAAGTGATCCACATCGAGCAGCAGCAGCGAGAGGGGAGAGCCAGTCCGGGCAGCCCTGCGCCACTCTTGCGAAAGCGATTCATCAAACTGCCTGCGGTTGGCCGCTCCGGTCAGTGCGTCGACGGACGCCAGCGCCTCCAGCGCAAGATACGCGTCCTGCAGTTTCTCCTCAGCCGCCTTCCGCTCGGAGATATTGCGGACCACATTCACATAACCGATCGGTTCGCCCGTGATGCGATCGCAGTACAGGCTGATATTGGCTTCCATCCATATGTACTCGCCGTCTTTCTTGCGGCAGCGGTAACTTAGCGTTTTTGACGGCTCGCCTGCCTTCAGTGCATCCAGCGTCGCGGTCATGGATGGAATATCATCCGGATGCACGATGTTCTTCTGATAGGTTCCGCCAAGCAGCTCTTTGGGGTCCCATCCCATCATCCATTGCACCGCAGGCGATAGATATTCGCGGCGGTGTTCAAGATCCGTAAGCACAATAATGTCCCGCGAGTTCTCCGCCAGAAGCCGGTAGAGCTGCTCGCTCTTGCGCGCTGCCTGCTCCAGCAGACGCCGTTCATTCAGCACTACGGCCACCAGGGCTACGCACAACACGGCACTCGCCAGAAGGACCTGAACAAGAAAAACCTGTTTCTGCCAGCTCAACTCAAAGCCATGTACAACGGCCCCGCCCCCTCTTGCCACCACCATGGTGCAAAAGGCAGCGATACTGCATACCCCTACCACTCCGCCACCCATGCCAAGTCGCACCACCAGCAGCAGCAGGGGTGGAAAGACAGTGAAAAATATGGGCAGGTGGGTGTAGCGGAATATCGCAAGTGGCAGCAAGAACAAGAGGACCAGGAGGCCAGTCAGTTCGAGGAGCCGATTTCTTCGGAATAATGCAGCGACTTCACCATCCAGCAATGACAGGACGATAGGAGTGACGATGATCGTGCCCAGAGTGTTCGAAAAGAACCAGTGCAAGCCGAAATTCTGCGGCACTGGAGATTGCATCTGAAAAATGGCGACAGCGAAAACCGCTGAAATGGCAGGCGCAAGGATGCCGCCCACCACGCACAACCGGGCCAGTTCGCGGGGCCGTGAGAACCGAACAGCGTCTCGGGTGATATTGGCAAATGGATACGATGCGATGGCCACTTCCAGCATGTCGCAGGCGGGAAGCGTCAGGCTGAGGAATACCGTATCGTGCATGTACAAATGCGCCAGCACATTTGTCACATATCCGATTCCGAAAATTATCGGCCATTTGTTCCGCCGATTCAGCAGCAGGGCTGAAAGTATCAGGCCGTTGGGCCACCAGAACGCGGCGTCACCGCCATCCTTTGCATCGAGCCACAGCGAGCCACAGGCACCCAGGAAAATAAGAACAGCCAGAGCGGCCATCGCAGACACAAACCTGGGATTCAATATTGAACGGTCATCGGCACGCAAACGATTCATATCCCGTCTTAGCGACAATCGACCTCGTGTCAGGAAAAAACCGGTGGCAGAGAGCGCATGCGAGCGAGCCCCGGAGAGAAGGTATTTTCAGGCTACCTGATTTTTTTCAGGTTGGGTATCCAGGAAATATTGCCGGATCCATCGATGCCGATTTCAAGCGTTCCTTGCTCGCCTTCATGCAGTTCCGGGCCGGTAACGCTATGGGTCTTACCCTGTGCGTCAGTAAACTGCATCGTCACTGGACCCGATCCTTGGATCTTGAATCGGTAATGGAAGGCAGTTGCAGGCGGAATGGATCCTGTTCCAAAGCTGGCGCTTGGATAATCCACTTCAATAAGGCTGACTTGCTCCTGACCGTGGTTTGTAATGGTGGTGGACACAAAAGCAGAACGGCAGCCGCCAAGAAGCAGCGCCGACAGGGAAATAGCGGAGCCAAAAAGAAAAGCTTTTTTCATACGGTTGTTTTGCGCTTAGAGCGTAGTCTTACGTTCAAGAATACGCGCAGTCAAAACAACCCCGGTCTCGTTGGTATGGAGCGTAATAGGGAACACCAGGACATTCCACACCCACTCTTCGCCTTTGCGGGGCAGGTTCAGCAGTCCCCGGTACGTGCGATCAATATAGGTTTCTCGCGTGGTAGCTACGGTTCGAATAATGTCCCGCCAGTCCCAGGCAAGGTCAGACATCTCGTCAAACATGTTGCGGCCGGGAAACCAGTCCCGCGATCGCTCCAGCAAGCGCGCGCAGGTCTCGTTCACATAATGCCAGTTGCCCTGCGCATCCAGAACTTCCAACACGACGTCGTCGCCCATCGCCATGTTGATACGGGAATAAAAAAAGTCCCGTGCATCCACGACCACCGGCCTGCCCCGTTTCTTCGCCTCGAACGAGCGTAGCGCGGTCACCAGGTCATCGATCGAGCTGTAGCCTTTTAGCAGGTGCATATCTTCCGGACCGCCAAACCTGCGTTCGAGCGTTGCCGAAAGAATGATGATGGGAACCTGGGGACGCTGCTGCCGCAGCTTCGAGGCTACTTCTGTGCCAAACTTGCCCGCGCCCAGATGGTAATCGAGCACAGCGATATCGATCTCGTTGAGCAGCTTCTCCGCTTCAGCAATCGTTGTCGCCGTTTCGGTCAGATAGCCATATTTTCTAAGAATGGTCGAGCGGAGTAGCAGGTTCTCTGGATGATCATCGAGCAGCAGCACTTTCACAGGCGCTGTAACTACCTGCAGGCTCGCGGATTCCCGGTCGGTCTCGTTTTGCATGTTCTTTTTGGGATGCAGTTTTAAGCCAAAGTGCTGCTATTACGCGGTTTCTTTCGATTTTCTTTGTAACTGACGTAACATCTCGGGCAATCTCGGCATGATTGCGCAAACCCTGAGCCACTGCCGGTTATCATATCCGGGCGATCCGCTGATAATTTTGCCTGGTTCTATGTCATGACCCACGCCGGATTGCGCGGTTATGATAACCCGGTCGCCGATATGGCAGTGTCCCGCCACGCCGACCTGTCCGGCCAGGATTGCATCGTTGCCCACATGCGTCGAGCCAGCCAGGCCAACTTGCGCGCAGAGCAGGGTATTTTCGCCAATCGAAGACCCATGCCCAACCTGCACAAGATTATCGATCTTCGCCCCGCGGCCGATGCGCGTCTCGCCTACACTGGCCCGGTCAATGCACGAATTAGCTTGAATTTCGACCTCATCCTCCACAATTGTGGGGCCAGATTGCACAATTTTGCGCCATTTTCCTGCGTTATCTTTGGCGAATCCGTAGCCATCCGACCCGACGATCACGCCATTCTGCAGAATGACCCCGTTGCCCAGCCGGCAATTTTCCCGCACCACGGCGTGTGCGTGAGCAAAAAAATGATCCCCGATCTCCACATTCGGATAAATCACCACATGCGGAAGGATCGTCGCATGATCACCGATTACGCAGTGTTCTCCGATCACCGCATACGCCCCAATCGAGGCACCCCTGCCGACTTTCGCGGAAGGATGAATAACGGCCGTAGGATGAATCTCAGGTGCGTAAACCGGCGCCGGATGGAAGATCTCGATCGCGCGCGCAAAAGCCAGGTATGGGTTCGAAATCCGCAGCGTAGCCGCTTCGATCTCCGGAAAATCCGGAGCCACCAGCACCGCGCCAGCCTTCGTCTTCTTGGCCAGAGGAGCATATTTCGGATTCGCCACAAAAGTGGCGTGTTCCGCGCCAGCTTCTTCAATTCCGGCCACGCCGGTAATTTCCGTGTCTGGATCCCCGCGATATTCCGCGCCTAAAAGCCGGGCAAGTTCCGCTAACTTCATGGGCAGATTGTACCTTTATCTCGGGAAGTTCATTGTCGCGTGATAGGGAAGAGCGTCTCCTGCTGTTCGGCATCCGGTTTGGCCGTTGCCGATGGCTTCTTTTTGGCCGCATTTCCGATTACTGCCACAACTTCTAACTCTGTGAGAGCGGTGCGGGGCAGCCAGATGCGCTGGGTGTTGCTCCGTGTGTCAGGTGGAGTAAGAAAAAACCCAGCCTCATCCAGCAGGCTCAAATTATTCTCCGCCAGGCCTTCCAGAAGATCGCCGTCCCGCAGTTGAGCCCTGAGCCACAGGCCTTCGCCACGTGGCCGCCCGGCAAAGTTCTTGCGAATCAGCCGCTCCGGGTTATCGATTTCCCCGGAATTGAAGTCGCGAACAAAGCAGGCCCATTTAAGCTCCTGAATGGAGAAGGGCAATACTTTTCCCGCCAGATCGAGCACTTCGAGAGACCCGTCATGTGCAAAATCGTTTGCAGGCAGATATCCCGCTACCCAGTCCCGCGAGAATCGGCGAAGAATGACTTTTTTCCGGCTCGAACCCATAGTTTCTTCAGACGCTCGTCATTGTCGCATGTCAAAAGCGAAGCGCAGCGAAAATTGTGCAAACTGGTA
>Ga0206951_1151_pt1 | contig 15726 bp, 17 predicted proteins | sample Alteio_BWOrgHeat_38_FD_152974 | JGI IMG/M metagenome (GOLD analysis project Ga0206951, IMG submission 152974) | Enriched cells from forest soil in Barre Woods Harvard Forest LTER site, Petersham, Massachusetts, United States -... | ecosystem: Environmental > Terrestrial > Soil > Temperate forest >... | reverse complement strand
TTTTTTATACTATCGCCAAAGACTACAAATTTAGCGATGGTGAGCTTATTATTCACCCGTTCGACTGAATCGAGGTAGGCGGGGGTTTCGTGTTTTTGCTCAATACTGTCGCGTAATTTGTAATTTCTGCGTTCGTCGGGGGTCAGGGGCACTAAACGATTTTGCGACCAGTATATAGAGTCGCGTGTTTGATTCTCTTGTGTTGAGCGGATGTTTTCGCCATTAAAAAAATGGGGCGGAAATTTTGGCGCGACATCGTAATTGCTAAAAATGCCCAATACGTAACCCCTATATTTAAAACCGACGACATTACCGCTATAAGAGTAGGTTACCGAAGCCGGCTGCCATATGGTATGGGTAATTGGCACATATTGCTGATCGATGTTCAGCGTATCCACAAAGTTTATCCCGGCTTGTTTGGTTACATAGAGGTGGGTGTTGTAAATACGCCAGTTTCCATCAATAATATAAATATCGCCGGTAAACACCGGGTCATGATCGCGTATGGGGGTCACATGTATCTTATCTATCTGCTTGCCGTTCTCGGTTGTGGTGCCTACCAGTTTATAGTGGTAATAATCGAAGGCATTATCGGCAATGGGTGAAATAAAACCCCTGGTATTGAGCCGTTCGATATCACAAATGTTTTGATAAAAATTTACCTGCAGATCGGTAACACTTGTAAAATTCAGCGCGTTGTTACCCCCGGCAATTTTCGAAGATATGGTAACAACTTTTGTTTTATTGGGTTGCTCAAAACTATAAGTGGAACCCGACTCGAACAGGTATAATACTTTGCTACGGCTGGTGTCTAAGTCCATATGATGCGCAACCGCTTCGTTAAATAAATTGCGGGGTGTATGGGTCAATTGCTGTGCCCCTTTTATGTATACATCGCAGGTATAAGCCTGCAACTCATTGAGGTAATTTTCCCTTTTTTCTATCGCGTGCTCAATGATCCTGTCGGCAGGGTCTTCGCCGTTCAAGAGGCCGGCCGCCTGATATTTTTCGGTGTGCAGCCGAATATCGCTTTGCAGGTCGTGATCGGTAACCTCAAAACTTTCGATATACTGGCTAAAGCCGATGGAACGAAAAGTTATCTCGTACTTGCCTGGCTTTAACCTTAATAAATATGAACCTTCAATATTTGAACTTGTTCCCTGCGAGGTGCCCCTTACGAAAATAGAGGTAAATGGCACCGGGCTGCCGTCAACGGCGGTCACTTTGCCGGATAAAATGTACTGTTGCGCAGACGCATAATGCATAGTTAGGGTGAACAAGGCAAATAACAATAACTTTTTGATCATGCGAGCGTTGTAAACATAAAAGTAATTTACTAACAAAAGGTTTTACCCATGCGCAATTATAGTGTAAAAATGAAGCTACGGGCAGTTTTTGAACCCGTGAACCCAAAATACCCACTTAGTTTTTTTATATTTGAGCCAAAATACAGTCCTGTTAATTACATGACCATCCGTCGCTCCATATTTTTAATGTTACTTTTTGTGTTTGCAATTGGGCAGGCGGCCTTTGCGCAAAAAAAGAAGGTGATTGAGGACGATGTTTACAATACCAAGGCAACAGCAGGCAACGATACCGTTAAGGTAGCCGAAGGGCCATACTTCAGCATTGATAAATTTGTGAACGGCTATATTGTCTTTTCGAACGATGAAGAACTGGGCGGGATGCTGCGTTTTAACGGGAGCACTGTTATTTTACGCGACACCCTTTCGCAAAAAATAAAACGTTACGATGCCAGGCAAATAAAAGGTTTTGTAGCCACCGTGGCTGATACCGTTGAGGCTGATGACAGCGCCGCCGCTACCGGTTTTACGAGTGGCCTACACCCTAACTTAAAGGGGCACCCCACTTACTTTTTCGCCCGCGGGCCAAAGGGTTACTTAGTCGCCGACACCTTTACTGTGGTAACAGATACCGTGGAGATGCAATACCGCCGGTTCGGTTTTATTGAACGGAGTTTAGCGATAGAGCCATTTTTTGCCAAACTGTTGATATACGGGCCGAAATTAAGTTTGTATAAAGCTTTCGAATCGTTTACGATGTCGAATAACATGATGTACGGTTACCGTGGTATGGGGTCTAATTATCAAACCACCGCTTTTTATTTAAAGCGTGGTAGCGACTATCAGCCGGTAGTGGTACCCAAAGTTAAAAGGGACTTTAAAAGAATGATGGCAAAATTGTTCAATGACGACCCGGCCTTAGTGGAAGATATTAATAAAGAAACATACAGTTACGAAACAATTGATAAAATTGTTGACAGATACAACCAGGATACCAATGCAAGATAAGATAGACCAATACACCGCCGACATAAAGGCTTTTACATCGGCCAAGGCTGATGAACTTGAAGCCTTCCGCATTAAATATTTAGGAACTAAGGGCCTTGTAAAAGACCTTTTTGAGCAATTTAAAACGGTTGGCAGCGAAGAGAAACGTGTGTTTGGTAAAGTATTGAACGAGTTTAAACAATTCGCGGAAGCGAAGTATCAAAGCCTGAAAGAACAGGCTGACTCGCAACTGACCACTGACGACTTACATCAGGATCTGACCCTACCGGGCGAGGGTGTTGCGGCAGGTTCGCGCCATCCCTTATCGCTGGTGCGGAACGAGATCATCGACATTTTTAAACGTTTGGGTTTTGTGGTGGCCGAAGGGCCGGAGATAGAAGATGACTGGCATAACTTTTCGGCGTTGAACTTCCCCGAAGAGCACCCGGCACGCGATATGCAGGATACTTTCTTCATCAAAAAAAATTCGGGTACGGATGATATTGCTTTGCGCACGCACACCTCGAGTGTACAGGTACGCATGATGGAGAGCGGTAAACCACCCTTTCGCGCGATAATGCCGGGCAGGGTTTACCGTAACGAGGCTATATCGGCAAGGGCACATTGCTTTTTTCACCAGGTGGAGGGTTTGTACATTGATGAAAATGTATCATTCGCCGATTTGAAACAGACGCTTTACCATTTTGTGCAGGAATTATACGGCGAAGGTACGAAAGTGCGATTCCGCCCCTCCTACTTCCCATTTACGGAGCCATCGGCCGAGATGGATGTGTCGTGCACGATATGCAAAGGCGCGGGCTGTAATATGTGCAAGTACAGCGGCTGGGTAGAGATTTTAGGATGCGGCATGGTTGATCCGAATGTATTGGAGAACTGCGGCATCGACAGCAAAAAATATACGGGTTTTGCTTTCGGGATGGGTATCGAACGCATCACCAATTTAAAATATGTGATACGCGACCTGCGCCTGTTTTCGGAAAACGACGTGCGGTTTTTAGAGCAGTTTAAGACTGAAATAATATAAGTACGAACACGTTTTAAATCCGGCTAAAACAATAAAACGTACATGGAAAGAGGCACATATAGGATTAAGGGTTGGATGAGCGGGGTTTGCCTGGCACTGGCGATAGTGGCAGGGACGGGGTGCGGTAAAACCGACAGTAGTTATATCCCAGACGTGCCGGTGAATTTCCAGGATGCACTGTCGGACCCGCGATTAAGCAACCTGAGTGTTGCGGGCGGCGCGGTTTTGATAAACGGATACGGTGTTGCCGGTTTGATTTTATACCACGAGCCTGATGGCACTTATGTAGCGTATGACCGTTGCAGCAGCTATTTGCCGCAAAACAAATGCGCGGTTACGCTGGATAGCCCGACGCTCACTGTTACCGACCCTTGCAGCGGGTCGAAGTTTTCGTTGAGCGATGGTTCGCCGGTAAAAGCGCCGGCTACGCGGTCGTTAAAATCGTATAGTGTTACTGTGAGTTATAATGAGATATTTGTATCCAATTAGAAATGGAAGTTGATAAAATAAAAGAAAGTATAAAGCGTGCCGCGCAGGAACTGTTCCGCAAGTTTGGTTACCATAAAACCAGTGTAAACGAAATTGCGCGGAAAGCCAAAATAGCCAAAGCTACCATATACAAATATTTTGAAAGCAAAGAGGATGTGCTGCACGCGCTGCTGATGGACTACATCCGCCTGAGCGTTGACGACCTGATAAACAACCATAACGCGGCCATGGACGAGGAAACCCACCTGACCAACCTCATCATGAAAACCAGTCGCCTGAGTTATACCATTTGCAACGAGTTTATCGGCTGGGACTTTATCCGCGAAAGCACCAACTCGCAGGATTTTTTAAAAAGCTTAAGCAACGAACTGGAGGAGCTGCTCATCAGCTCGTTCACCAAACTGAGCGATCTGCGCCGCGATGATACTTACCCACAGCGCCTGCGTTTCCTTATCAAATCGAGCAAGAGCATTGTATTCAGCTTCGCGTTTACTTCGGTAAGCGATTCGGACGTGCGTAAGAATTTTGTGAGCTTCCAGAAAGAGATATTGCCTTATTTGGTGAAGGCGGCGATGAAGGAGTAAGCTTGAGAATCAAGAGGCAGGAATCAAGAGGCAAGACTTTTTCTTTGTATTAGTTTTACATTAGTGTTCTCAAACATCTTTTTGCAATTGCTTAAACTAACCCATACATATCAGATTGAAAAGACGACCGACATGGAGCCAAGAGTTATCGTAGAACGCATACTTTGGGTATTGAATGACAGGGATTACCGTATAGTTAGTCAAACTGACAATCTTATTAAATTTGACAATTGGTCGTCTGCGCTGCTAAGATCAAGAACTGCTCCCAGACAACTTGAGAAAGGTGTATTTGAAATATCACCATCCATTAATGAAGTTCGCTTGAGACTCACTTACCCCATATCTTTTGTCCTTCAAATTATTATAATTTTCGCAACTATAATTTTCGCATTTTTAACCGATTGGGGAGCATTATTCCTAACTGCATTTATTTTTGTTGCTTCGATAGCCGATTTTTTCAACGTAAAGCTCAAAGCGAAAGAGCTGCTTTTAAATGCTGTTGATAAGAATGTAGTACAGCCGGGGTCAAATCATCAATAGTAATAAAAATCTATCAGTCTCAAAATCCAAATACCGCTATTCCCATCAAATTTTCGTATTTTTTGAAGAATCTTACATTGCAATATTTGCCATTATTTTATTTTAAAATCTCGATTTAACAACTTATATTTGTGTAACTAAACTTCAGTTACACATAGGTTGAGCAAAATAGAAAAACTTATTGCCCGATTTTTAAACAAGCCAAAAGACCTTACTTGGGACGAACTGGTGAGCATATTAGGGTATTATGGTTATACAGAAATTGCTACAGGTAAAACGGGTGGTTCGAGAAGGAAGTTTTGTGATGCGGATAATGTAATCATCAGTTTACATAAACCACATCCTAAACCCATTGTAAAATCGTATGTAATAGAACAGGTTTTAGACCACTTAAAAGAGAAAGGGAAATTAAAATGATAGATTCGTTAAAATACGGAGATTATACAGCTACTATTCGTTACAGTTCGGATGATGAAATATTTTTTGGTACCGTAACGGGTATAAATGACCTAATAAGCTTTGAAGGGACTTCTGTTGCAGAACTTAAAGAAGCTTTTCAGGAAGCGATTGAAGATTATTTAGAGACTTGCAAAAACTTGAATAAATCTCCCGACAAGACCTATAAAGGCGTGTTTAATGTGCGTGTGCCTGCCGGGCTGCACAAAAAAGCCGCCATATTTGCCATGCAGCACCAGGTAAGCCTAAATGATTTTGTAAAAACAGCATTGGTTTATGCCGTTAGCCACGAAGATGATATTACTGCTCAGCTATCTCAAAAAGACGGCAGTTTTGCATTAGATGCATGACATGAAAATCCTGTATTGAGATAAGTTTCTCAAAACCCTGACACCACTATTCTCATCAGGTTTTCGTATTTTTGTATTAGCAAAGCGCATAGGGCCTGGCGCTAAGCGAAAGAGTGATTGGCTTTGAAAAAGTCTTACTTCCCCCCCCTGCCAAGGATTGATTGACTGAATGATCGAATGGTGAAAGCTTTAAAAAGTCTTACAATTACCCCCCTATATATCAAACAAGCCCGGCCTGCAGATATATTGTTAACTTGTATTATTAAAAAATACACTAATAGTTAATAAAAATTCGTTGAATAATATCTTTGCAAATATTTATAGTAAGCTGAAACAATTAGCTTAGATTGGTTCTTATTGTAAAAAAGGATACTACTTATTATCCAAACTTACCTCCTTTAGATAACCTGGCTGCTTTATGCACAATCAGGCCCCGATCCAGGTATTATACCGACTACTACCAGTGCCATTGTTATTGTTTGTTTCAAAATTACCGAAACTCTTTTTTCTATATCGTTCTGCATACTGCTAAAAACAACCAGACACAAAAAATGGACTTAAAAAAGACCTCAGATGACTTGATCCTTGCAAACCTTAAGCTTGCTTTTCAAAACGAGGAGAAAGAAAAAAGGGCAGCCGAACTGATCATCGCCAATAAAGAACTCGCCTACCAAAACGACGAAAAGGAAAGCCGTGCAGCTGAACTGGTGATAGCGGATAAAGAGTTGGCTTTTCAAAAAAAGGAAAAGGGCAAACGTGCTGCCGAGCTGGTGATTGCCGACAAGGAATTAGCTTTTCAGAAAAAGGAAAAAGGAAAGAGAGCTGCAGAATTGGTTGTTGCCAATAAGGAACTTGCTTTTCAAAATGATGAGAAAGAGAACCGTGCAGCCGAACTGGTTGTTGCCAACAAGGAACTTGCTTTTCAGAACGATGAGAAAGAGAACCGCGCCGCTGAGTTGGTTGTTGCCAATGTTGAACTTGCTTTTCAAAATGATGAGAAAGAGAAGAGGGCTAATGAACTCATCATCGCCAATAAAGAACTGGCGTTTCAAAACAATGAAAAGCAAAAACGTGCGGATGAGCTGATCATAGCAAATAAAGAGCTTGCCTTTCAAAATGATGAGAAAGAGCACCGCGCAGCCGAACTGGTTGTTGCCAATAAGGAACTTGCATTTCAAAATGATGAGAAGGAGAACCGCGCAGCCGAGCTGATAGTAGCTAACAAAGAGCTTGCGTTTCAAAACGATGAAAAAGAAAACCGGGCGGCTGAGTTACTCATTGCTAACGATGAGTTATCATTTCAAAACAAGGAAAAAGAAAACCGGGCCGCCGAATTAATTATTGCTAATGTGGAATTGGCGTTTCAAAACAAAGAGAAAGAAAAACGCGCCAATGAACTGGGTATTGCCAACAAAGAATTGGCTTTTCAAAATACAGAAAAGGAACGGCAGTCGGCCGCCTTAACGGTTGCTTATAAAGAGCTGGCTTTTCAAAACCAGGAAAAGGAAAAGCGCGCCGCCGAGTTATTGATTGCCAATAAGGAACTGGCGTTTCAAAATGATGAAAAAGAACATCGTGCGGCGGAACTGATCATTGCCAATAAGGAACTGGCATTTCAAAATGATGAAAAAGAACATCGTGCGGCGGAGCTGATCATTGCCAACAAGGAACTGGCCTTTCAAAACGATGAGAAAGAACATCGTGCGGCAGAGCTGATCATTGCCAATAAAGAGTTGTTGTTTCAAAACACGGAAAAAGAAAAACGCGCTGCCGAACTTATTGTGGCAAATATTGAACTTGCCTTTCAAAATGAAGAAAAGGAGAAACGCGCGGCTGAGTTGTTGATTGCAAACAGCGAGTTGAAAAAGGCTGAAGAGGAGATCCGCAAGTTTAACGAAGAACTGGAACAGAAGGTGATAGAACGCACCGAACAGTTAGAGGTGGCGAATAAAGAGCTGGGGTCGTTTTCGTATTCCGTTTCACATGATTTGCGTGCGCCCATCAGGGCTATTAACGGCTATTCGAGGATACTGGAAGAAGATTACGGCGAAAAACTGGACGATGACGGTAAAAAAGTCCTCCATTCTATCATTCACAATTCGAAAAGGATGGGGCAATTGATAGACGACCTGCTGGCGTTCTCCAAATTAGGCAGAAAGCAGGTCGCGTTTGCAGATATCAATATGATAATGCTTGTTAATACTGTAAAAGAGGAATTACTTTCGGACGACCTCAATAAAAGGGTCGACTTTAATATAAAAGTGCTTCCAGCGGCAAAAGGCGATCAATCGCTTATTAAACAGGTGTGGATCAACCTCATATCGAACGCCATCAAGTACTCAAAACATAAACCTGAAATCCATATCGAGATAGGCGCTTATGAAAAGGACGATAAAATAGTTTATTATGTTAAAGACAACGGGGCTGGTTTTGATATGCAATACTATGATAAACTCTTCGGGGTATTTCAACGCCTGCATTCGCAGGACGAATTTGAGGGAACGGGTATTGGCCTGGCCATTGTGCAAAAAATTGTAAGTAGGCACAGTGGCACGGTTTGGGCCGAATCAAAACTAAACCAGGAAACTACTTTTTATTTTAGCTTACCAACTATTAACTCCTAATTATTAAAATCATGAACGATATAGAAATTTTATTTGCCGAGGACAGCGAAGATGATGCGATGCTAACCATGCGCGCCCTCAAAAAAAGTGGCTTTGCCAACAAGGTGCACCATGTTAAAGACGGTGCCGAAGCGCTTGACTTTTTGTATTGTAGCGGGCATTACGCTGACCGGAATTGCCAGGAAAAACCTAAGCTGATCTTATTGGACCTAAAAATGCCAAAAATGTCGGGCATGGAGGTACTTGAAAAAGTAAAATCAGATCCTGCGTTTAGTTCCATCCCGGTTGTGATACTTACTTCGTCGAAAGAGGACCCTGATATTCAAAAAGCCTATGAACTTGGAGCGAACAGCTATATAGCTAAGCCTGTTGAGAGCGATAATTTTTTCAATGTAATAAAAGAGATCGGTATGTATTGGATGGTGATTAGCCAATTACCCGATTAGTAAAATAATAAAGTACTGTTTACTGCAAATTTACAGAAACTATTATATAGGAGCCGTAACGAATACATAAAGTGCAATATCATGTTAACAACACATCATAAAATACTCATAGTTGAAGATAACAAGAGCGATGCCGACCTGGTTGTTCGGGAATTGAAGAAGAATGGCTTAAATTTTACACCAAAACTCGTTGAAACCCGTGAGGCATTTGAGGATGCCCTTGAAAGTTTTGAACCCAATATCATTATATCAGATTATACCCTTCCTTCGTTTAACGGGCTTATGGCTTTTAATATCAAACAAAATAAATGTCCGGATGTACCATTTATCATGGTTTCGGGGACAATCGGTGAAGAAAGCGCTGTAGAGATGATAAAAAGCGGTGTAACCGACTATGTATTAAAGGATAAACTATTTACATTAACCTCTAAAATTGACCGGGCATTGAAAGAAGCGAAGGAACACGAAGAAAAAAGGATTATTGACGAAGAGTTGAAAATACAAAATCTGAAATTGCGCGAGATAGCTTTAATGCAATCGCACCAGGTGAGGGTGCCTATCGTGCATATATTAGGTTTGTTTAACCTTTTTAAATTTGATGATTTCCAAGATCCGATGAATGCCGAAATCCTTAAAATGTTAAAAACAACTGCAGAATCATTCGATAAAATCATTTTGGATATTACCTTAAAAACAGATGCTATCAATGTACATCCATAAGCAGTTTAACCTTCAAAAAATCGACCAAAAACAAAAAATTACTCTCACAGTCAATTTTACAAAAGCTTAACGATAATTTCACAATACTGTTTTGGTTTTTGGTATATATTTACTATGTTTGCATAGCATTAATATCTTTGTCATGAGCCAGGAGTTAAAAGAATTTTCGAGCATGATAGATGAGCGCTTTGAATTAGCGGATACCAACGAGGAGGAAAGCATATTATACCTGATCATCAGTTGGTTTATCTGAGCATTAGCAAACGCTTATCGGGAACGCCTTTTTAAAGGTGATAAGTTAATTTTGTGCCCCTGCTTTTAGCAAATTCCATATTTCAGGTTAACTTTGCGGCCGATGAGACCAGCAAGAAAGCCAAATACTATCCTCCAAAATATTAGCATTATTGACATCGCCGAAGATGGCAAAGGTGTAGGCAAAACCGATGAACTGGTATTGTTTATTGAGAAAGCCATACCTGGCGATGTGGTGGATGTAGAAGTATACCGCAAGAAGAAGAACTTTGCCGAGGCAAAGATAACCGAGCTAAAGAAGGCATCTGAGTTTCGTACAGAAGCTTTTTGTCAACATTTTGGTATTTGCGGCGGCTGCAAATGGCAACATATGCTGTACGACGCGCAACTGATCTATAAGCAAAAGTCGGTTACCGATGCTTTGCAGCGCATAGCGAAGTTAGACCTTACCGGATTGGTGCGTCCTATCCTGCCATCAGAGCAAACCAGCTATTACCGTAACAAACTGGAATACACCTTTTCAAACAAACGCTGGTTAACTAATGGCGAAAATGTAGAGGACAACCTGGAGATGAACGCTTTGGGTTTCCACGTTCCGGGCCGTTTTGATAAGATACTGGATATTGAGCATTGCTACTTGCAGGCCGACCCATCGAACCCGATACGTAACCAGGTGCGCGGGTACGCTTTGCAACATGGCATCAGCTTTTATGATATCAGGGCGCATGAAGGTGCTTTACGCAATCTTATTATCCGTACTTCGTCGACAGGCGAACTGATGGTGATCGTGGTTTTTGCCCATGCAGTAGAGGAGCAGATAGAGGGGTTGATGAAGTTCGTAGCCGATGAGTTCCCGGAAATTACTTCCCTGCTTTATATCATTAACCAAAAAATGAACGATACCATTTTCGACCAGGAGGTTATTACCTACCGTGGCCGGGATTTCATCTACGAGGCCATGCCCACTAAGGTCGATGGCACGGATGTGATACAGTTTAGAATAGGGCCAAAATCGTTCTACCAAACCAACTCCGACCAGGCGCTACAGCTATACCAGATAACCCGCGATTTTGCAGGCTTTACCGGCAACGAATTGGTGTACGACCTATATACCGGCGCAGGCACCATTGCCAATTTTGTAGCCGGGCGGGTAAAGCAGGTGATCGGTGTGGAGTATGTGCCGCAGGCTATTGAGGATGCCAAGGTAAACTCAGCCATCAACAACATTACCAATACTAAATTCTTTGCCGGCGACATGAAAGATGTGCTGACACCGGAATTTGTTGCCGAGCATGGCAAACCGGATGTGATCATTACCGACCCGCCGCGCGCGGGCATGCACCCCGATGTGGTAAACCGCCTGATGGAGATCGAAGCTAAGAAGATAGTGTATGTAAGCTGTAACGCTGCAACACAAGCCCGGGATTTACTTGTGCTGAAAGAGAAATACGATGTATTGAACATCCAACCGGTGGATATGTTCCCGCATACACAGCATGTGGAGAATGTGGTGCTGTTGGTTCTGCGCTAAGCGCATAGAGATAAACAAGAAACATAAACAAGAAAACGCTTTGCGCCATGCGCTTTGCTAAGAAAACATGGAACCTGAAGAATTACTGAACGATAAAGAGGGTGAAGCCCAAAAGGAAAGCCCGCTGAAAAGCCTGGAGGCCGACCTGAAACTATACAACGCGTCAATCAAAGAAGTGGCTATCGAGATCATGGTGGAAGGGATATCGTTGTACCCTATTTTCATCGCCCACCAGCATGAGGTAAAACTTGGCGAGGTGATACTGGATCATATTGAATTGAATACTACTTGGACCATCAATGCATCAACTTTAGAAGAATTTATAGAGATCGGTATCATCAAAAAACAGCTACAGGACAAGTTTTTGAAGTCCTATAAAAAGCCGGAAGACTTTATGTGCATATTCGTTGTTGTGCCCGAAGGCGCCAATTTTGTGTTTTACCCTTACGTGAAAGGTTGATATTTAGCCTTTAATAATCGAAATACTGTTACTACCTTAGTACGCAAAGAATAGCAGTCCGATGCCCGACAAAAAAATACTGGTACTTAACCAACAGCAAATACAGCAAAAGATCGATCGTATAGCTTACCAGGTGTTGGAAGACAACCTTGATGAGCAGGAGATCATCATAGCCGGTATTTTGCCGCGTGGCAACCTGGTAGCTGAACGCTTGAAAGCTGTTTTAGACGAAATAGCCCCTTTCAAAAGCAAGCTGCTTAGCATCGACCTCGACAAAAACAGTTCATCGTTAAAAGCGAATATCAACTTTGATGTGAACGACTGCACCGATAAGGTGATCATCCTGGTGGATGATGTGCTGAACAGCGGTAAAACCTTAGCCTACGGCATGGGCGTTTTCCTGGATGTACACCTCAAAAAAATAAGCACCGTGGTATTGGTTGACCGTAACCACAAAAGCTTCCCTATATCAACAGATTATGCCGGCCTGGCGCTCTCAACCGTGTTAAAAGAACATGTGGATGTGATTTTAGATGAGCAAGGTGAAGAAGACGCGGTCTATTTAAGATAGTTATCCTATTATCGCCTCTTCCAGCTTCTCTACACTCATATCTATACCATCCACAACACAGGTAGCCTGCAGGTAATAAGGTTCACGTTCAGCTAATTTACCCTCGATAAAAGCAACCAGTTCATCCCCTTTTTTGCCTTGCAGTACGGGCCTGATGGTTTTGGCATTTTCGAGCCTGTCGGCGAGCGTTTTGGGCGATAGCTTGATATAGATGCTTTTGCCCTGGCTGTTCATCCAATCCATATTGTCGAAAAAACAAGGCAAGCCGCCACCTGCTGATATCACCGCGTTGGCGGGATACTCGGTTTGCTTCAATACTTCCGACTCTAATTGACGGAAATTGTCTTCGCCATGCGTGCTAAAATATTCAGGGATGGTCATACCCACCTTAGCTTCCAAAACATGGTCCAGGTCCATAAATTCGCACTCTAATTTCGCAGCCAGCTTACGTGCCCATGTAGTTTTGCCACAGCCCATAAAACCAATCAGAAATATGAGGCCCAAGCCTTGTTGTTCTTTTGGCGGCATGTTCAGGGCTTTTGCAGGTATTGTTTAACCAATGTATCGTAATCGGGCATGGTATGGTAATGCCATTTGTTGATGATGGTGCCATTTTTCATTAGCAACACTCCGGGGTTAGCACGCACCATGCTTTTCAGCGGCACTTCGTCGGCATAAAACACCTCACTGAACAAATGGTTAGCTTTACTATAAGCATCGGCATCTGTAGCCGAGTTTGAAGTAAGTATCACCGTTCTGATATTATAATTCTGCGCCAGGTCGAGCGCTATCGCGTTAAGCCGCCCCATCGCCCTGGCATCGGCTTTACCCAGGTCGTTCGCAACTATGACCAGGTTATAGAACGGGTTGGCCAGCAATTCGTTGGTATAGTTGGTTCCCGATGCATCATTAATTGCCAGGTCTACTATCTTCGGAGTAAAACCCTTTTTTATCAGCTTGTTTTCAGGGTCGCCGACTATCTTCCAGCTGTTGTCTTTCCAAATGCCGCTTTTTATGTAATCTTTATCGTTCATTACCTTTTCTTCACCGGTTTTTGAGTTTTTCAAATGATAGGTGATCTCAAATTGGTCGGGCTGCGCGCCGGGCGGCGTTTTCATCTCATCTAAAATATTTGAACCTACCTTATACGGCAAAAAGTCGATAAGCGGCAGAAAATTATACGTATAAATGCCCAAACCGAATGATAAAGCGATGGCGATATAAGTTATCCGTTTTTCGGTAACAGGTTTAAACAGCGGTTGTATGTCAGCTCGTTTTTTAAAGATAATCAATATCAGTAACAGCAAAACCAGGTCCTTACTAAACGACTGCCACGGCGTTAACACAATGGCGTCGCCAAAGCAGCCGCAGGTTTGCACCACCTTAAACGCAGCCGAATAAAACGTAAGAAACGAAAAGAAGATAATAAGCAGCAACAAGCCCCAGGCCACCTGTTTGCCGCGTGTACCTATTAATAAGGCAAAGCCAAAAAACATTTCGAGCGCGCACAAGAATATGGCGATGGCTACCGACAGGCTATCCAAAAACTGGATATGGAACACACCAAAATACTCTTCCAGTTTGTAGGAAAAGCCGAGCGGGTCATTCGCTTTGATCAAGCCCGAGAATATGAAGAGTAGCCCAACTAACACACAGCACAGCCCCCCGACCCCATGAAGGGGGAGAAAACCTTTATTGTTGTTTTTTTCTGTCATTATTTTAAACTTATTGAAAACACAGCCACTATCCCAATCAAAAGCTCCCCCTTTAGGGGGCGGGGGGGGCTTGGCCACTTTTTATCAGCGCGAACACCGCGTAATTCAGCATATCCTGGTAATTGCCTTTCACCCCTTCCGATGCCAGGGTTTGGCCTTTATTGTCTTCTATTTGTTTTACACGCAATATCTTCATCAGTATAAGGTCGGTTAACGAGCTGATGCGCATATCGCGCCAGGCCTCTCCATAGTCGTGGTTTTTAGCGAACATCAGTTCCATAGCCTCATGTACTTTTTCATCAAACAGGGTGCTTATCTCGTCAACCGGCATTTCCATCGGCGCATCAGGCCGCAGTTCCAACTGCAAAATGGCTATAACGCAATAGTTGATGATACCGATATATTCGCCGATGATATCATCCCCAACTTTCGATACCTTTTTCTCCTCGAGCGTGCGGATGCGCTGCGCCTTGATAAAGATCTGGTCGGTGATGGATTCCGGGCGCAATATGCGCCATGCCGTGCCGTAATCTCGAGTCTTCTTTACAAAAAGTTCCCTGCAAACTTTAATTACCTCTTCGTATTCTGCTGTTGTATTTGCCAAAACGCTGTATTTCTATTTTTATGCGATATTTGTTGAGCGATGTAATTCCACCTTCGCCAACAATGGCTAAAGATACATTTTTTCACAAAAACCTGACCCTAAACCTTCGCGGTAAACTCATTGACTTAACCCGCCCAAAAGCTATGGGCATCATCAATATTACACCCGACTCATTTTATGCCGGCAGTCGCCACCAAAACGTTGATGATGCCATAGCACAAGCCGGTAAGATGCTTGCCGATGGTGCCGACATGCTCGATATTGGTGCCTATTCTTCCCGCCCGGGTGCGACTGATATTTCGGTGCAGGAAGAAACCGACCGCCTCTTGCCCGTTATCGAAGCCATTACAAAGGTATATCCCGATGCTGTTTTGTCTGTCGATACATTCCGTGCTTCAGTTGCCGAAAGCACCATCAATGCAGGTGCGCATATCATCAACGATATTTCGGGCGGGGCTTTAGACCCCGACATGTTCGCTACCGTAGCCAAACTGCAGGTGCCCTATATTTTGATGCACATGAAAGGTACACCACAAAACATGGTACAACAGGCACATTATGCCGATGTGGTTACTGAGGTGTATGATCATTTTAAAGAACGTTGCCAAAAACTGCAGGCCTTAGGCGTAAAAGATATCATCATCGACCCCGGCTTTGGCTTTGCCAAAACCCACGAGCAAAGCTACGAACTGCTTCGCCGCCTACACGATTTTAGCACACTTGGCTTCCCCCTGCTCGTCGGCATATCGCGCAAGCGGATGATATACCAGCTTACCGGCGGCACCGCCGCCGATGCCCTCAATGGCACCACCGTACTCAGTACCATCGCCCTCACCAAAGGTGCCAACATCCTGCGTGTGCACGATGTAAAAGAAGCAATTGAAACAGTTCAACTTTGGGAGCGTTGCGGATAATCAACACATGGCAAGCAGCGAGGGGGGGGGGGATTTTGTAAGAAATATTTCAACCCCTCCTGCTGTAATCCTTACTCCCATCCCTGTCCTGTTAATTTGTGTCCAACAAGCTTTACTCCGATCATGGATAAATA
>Ga0206951_1150_pt1 | contig 15769 bp, 9 predicted proteins | sample Alteio_BWOrgHeat_38_FD_152974 | JGI IMG/M metagenome (GOLD analysis project Ga0206951, IMG submission 152974) | Enriched cells from forest soil in Barre Woods Harvard Forest LTER site, Petersham, Massachusetts, United States -... | ecosystem: Environmental > Terrestrial > Soil > Temperate forest > O... | reverse complement strand
CGCCAGTGCCGATGGTGTTTGGTTACCGCCGCGCAGCCAATAACGCTTGCCGTTCAGGTACAGGTAATCGCCCACCGATTTGAATGTGCGAAAGCCCGAGCGGATAGTTTTTGAATCGATCTCGTTGTTATTGCCGGCAATCGAGAACCTGAAATCGTACAAATTCGGATGCTCCGGCGACCATAACCTGGGTTGCAGGTTCGTGATACTATAAGTAAATGTCTTCTCCTCTCCCGCTTTAAGCTCCAGTTGCTTTAGTGATGTTGTGCTGGTATATAAAACGTCTTTTTGCTTATCGCCGGTTATGTTAGTTCCTACCGAAAAACTCACGGCTTTATCTGCATAGTTTTTTATCGTGATATCAAAATCGGAACCGGTAAGGTTAGGTTTGATAAAGACGTCCTCGATACGCACCGGGTCGGTAATGATCAATGATACAGGCTGCCATATCCCTGCTGGGTCGTCATTAAAAAATCCGTGCGCAATATCCTTCATCATTTTTTGGGTAACGGGTACGGTAACCGCCACGTCGATTACCTTATCGGGATCTTTAATATCTTTTACATAATCTCTTACCACTTTAACGGCGATGAGGTTTTTACCGGGTTTTAACATACCGGTGGCATCAATCTGGAAATCGCCAAACATACCGATATGGCTGCCGGCCTGGTTGCCATTTATATAAACTTCGGCCACTTTAGATACCGCGTCGAATGAAAGCTGCAGGTTTTTTGTAGTAATATTCTGCGGCAGATTGATCCATTGGCGATACCAGGCCACGTTGGTTTTTTTATAATCGAAAGTATAGGCCTCGCAACGCTCAGCTTCTTTTTGATAGTAATTATCCGACACGCCTTTGCTGGCAGTATTATATCGCTCGCCATGCAGCCATATATGTATCGGGTTCCAAAAGTTAGGCACCGTCATTATGTGCCAATCGTCGTCACTTTCATCCGGCGAAGCCGCCTTATCAGCGTCCGTAATTTCATATTCCGGCGAAAACAGCCATTTGCCGTTCAATGACAATGTCGTGCGGCCGCTGCCGATATTTTTAATTGTAATTGGCTTGTAAGCTGCGCGTTGTTGTTTGCGCAAGGTTTCTTTGTTTTTAACATCAACCGAATATTCGTGCCCGGGGGAGCCCAAGCTGCCGGCACCGATCGGCTTGATCGACAAGTCATCAAACTCATTGGTTATCCAGCTGCCGCCTAAGGTAATTTTACCGGCTGGTGCCAGGTTGGATAGTTTATCGGCGACATCAATTCGTGGTGATGATTCATTGTTTAAAAACACCCTGATCCGGTCACCGGCAACCTGGATCTTAAAATTATACCATTTGCCTGGCATAGGTTGAAAATCCAGTTCGCGCAAAGCTAAAAAGTCATCCGATCCCATATAACCCAAGCGGGCCAGGTAAAGGCTTTTTTGCATACCACCTTTTAACATGACAATATAACGGTCGTCGCGGTTGGCCGCCCTAAAGCCTGCGCATATTTGCACCTGCTCGGCACTTTCGGGAACGCGGGCTTTAAACTCAATTTCGTAATTGGCCCAGGTGTTTTCGCCAAAAGTTAAATAAGCATCTTTTGTTGTTAGTACCGAATTAGCGACGGTACACTCGCCCCTGCCTATCTTTTCGTATTTTGCATTTGCGGCATCAAAATTTTCAGTTAGGTTAAATTTCTCCTGCGCAAATAATTGTGTTAACCATAAACATGAAAGCAGGCTGACTATAAACAGGCGTTTTAAATTTTTCATATCGGGGATGCTTTCTAAGTAATTAAAGTATATGTTTTGCCGGCTTGCGTTTCAAAATCGTAAAGCTGTGTAGTTTTGAGTTGAACAGGATGAAGTTGTGCTTTATCCGAAATAATTGGTTGTGGTGTTTGCTCGAGCTGATAAAACGGGTTGGGGTTATTACCTATAGCTTTTTTTAAGCCTTGCATTTTTAAAATATTGGGCGTTCTTACACGGCAGTTACCACCCAAGGCTGATCTGATCTGCACTTTGGTCAGTTTGCCATCTTTCCATTCCATAGTAACAATTTCAAAACCGCCGAGAGCCCTTAAACCGCTAATACTGCCTGTTGGCCATGCATCGGGCAATGCCGGCAAAAGGTTAACGGCCCCATCGTGGCTTTGCAATAGCATTTCGGCAATACCGGCGGTACAGCCAAAATTGCCATCTATCTGGAAAGGCGGATGGGCGTCAAACAGATCGGGATAAGTACCGCCACCGTTGTTTGCACCTCCCTTGTTCAGCCCGACAGGCGTTAGTTGATTTTTGATAAGCTGGTAAGCATGATTGCCATCCAGCAGCCTGGCCCATAAGTTCACCTTCCAGCCCATCGACCATCCTGTCGAAATATCGCTCCTATAGATCAGCGAGGTGCGGGCCGCATCCAATAATTCAGGAGTGCGGTAAGGCGATATTTGATTGCTTGGATATAAACCAAATAAATGTGATACGTGACGGTTTTTATCATTCGGGCTATCCAGGTCGTGCAGCCATTCTTGTAGTTGACTGTACTGCCCGATTTGCATAGGTGGCAACCGCTTGCGGGCCGCCAGCAGTTTTTCAGTAAAATCATGATCGATGTTTAAAACTTTAGCGGCATTGATCACATTCGAAAATAGTTCGAATGCCAACTGGTTATCCATGGTCACGCCTGCATCGATAGAAACACCATGATAAGCAGCCGGTGCGTTTTCGGGCGACATTGACGGCGAGATGACCAGCCAGTGGTGCTCAGGTTCCTCGGTCAAAAAATCAAGATAAAATTGTGATGCGCCCTTTAGTGCCGGGTAAACCGATTCCAGGTATTCTTTATCGCCGCTGTACAAATATTTATCCCACAAGTGTCGGCTCAACCAGGCGCCTCCCGAAGGCCACATGCCCGAAGTGACAGCATCCACGGGGCCTGTGATGCGCCACAGGTCGGTATTATGGTGTGCTACCCAACCACCCGCACCATACATGGTACGGGCAGTTGCCTGGCCGGTTTCCGAAAGTTCTTTTACCATTTGCACCAATGGCTCGTGCATTTCGGCCAGGTTGGTTTCTTCCGCCGGCCAGTAATTCATTTCGGTGTTGATGTTGATGGTATATTTACTACCCCAGGGCGGCGACATCTTATCGTTCCAAATACCCTGCAAATTTGCAGGCTGCCCGCCTGGTTGCGACGAGGATATTAACAGGTAACGCCCAAACTGGAAATATAACTCAACCAATTGCGGGTCGTTTCCTGTAGCAAAATCGCGTATGCGGGTATCGGTTGGGTTTTTGACAGAATCTGTTGAGCCAAGATCAAGTTTTACCCGGTCAAAGTATTTTTGGTAAGCTGTAATATGTGAAGCCAAAAGCTGGCTATAATTTTTCTGAAGGGCCTTGTCCAAGTATGCCGTTGCCTTTGCCTGCTCATTGGCGCTTACATCCTTATAATTTACAAAATTGGTGGCGATAGAGATATAAATAGTAACCGCGTTGGCATTTTCAACAGTAACTGTCGAATCGGATGATGATACTTTACCGCCTTCGGTTTTCAGCTTTATTAACGATTGGAATTTGATCTTACTTTTCACGCCATCTTTATCGCTTGTAATGCCCGAAAGTATCAGTTCATCTTTTCCTTTTGTTGTTACTGATGATCGCTGCCCGCTAAACATGGATGCCGTAAACGATAGACTTGCCGCTTTGCTTGCCGTTAACCGGACGATAACGACCTGGTCGGCTATGGATGCAAAGGTTTCCCTTTTAAATTGGATCCCGTTGGCTGTATAAGTGGTTGTGGTGATGGCCCGCTCCAGGTCAAGCTCACGGCGGTAGCCGGTAAACTGGTCATGCCCCTGAAACTGCAGGTAAAGATTACCCACGGGCTGATACTGCATGCCATTGATCTTGTTCGATTTGATCTTTTGCGTTGCAAGCAGCGCTGCTTCTTTGTTTTTCCCTTCAAATATTAACTTGCGTACTTCGGGCAATGCTTCAAGCGAAGTTTCGCTATCGTTGCGGTTGGGGCCGCCGCTCCAAACAGTAGCTTCGTTCAGTTTAATACATTCCTTATCGGGATTGCCGTATACCATAGCCGCGAGCCTGCCGTTGCCGATAGGCAAAGCCGCTTCCCAAATATTGCCCGCAGGCTTATTATACCAAAGTTTAAGGTTGTTATCCTGCGCGTACGCTGAAAAGGAAACTACAAGCGATATCAACAGTAAGTATTTTCTCATAAAGTTTATTTAAGCTACCCATACAGTAGCAAATGGTTTATTTAGGTTTGTAATGCAGGTAAATCATACCCTGAATTTTTTAATATAAATTAACAATTCGCGCCGGGTTTGGTAAGCTATACAGAATGCAAAAAGATAAATATCTTTTTGCATTCTGTCCCGGGCATCATTGCTCAATTATTTGCCAGCGCAAATCATCCGAACCAGAATCGTTAGTTTGAACAAGCGCAGCATTTGTATTGGTGCCACTATTACTTATTGCTTTCCCTGTGGCTTTATTTATGATCCGGGCGCAACCTGTTCCATCCCATTCCAGGTGCCATTTGGCGTTATCTGCTTTTTCGTCACCGGATCGTGATATAATGGAATTACCTTCAACGGCGATCAACTTTCCAGATACCTTGCTTTTGATCTGGAAATATCCGGTGCCATCATATAATAATTGCCATATCGCGCCGCCATCAGCATGGACAAGTGCCGGGCCATTATCATTTAGCATTAACCCATTAGCTTTGTTCTTGATCGAATAGACTTTATTTTTATCGAATGGTGAAATTGGAATAACCGGGGTTATGGGTATGTGTTCCTTCAGCATTTTTGCACCAACACCCACCAATCGCAAATAATAATCGCTGGTAGCACCATCATAAGTCAAAAATGCTGCCTCGGTTGGGGGTTTGTTATCGATCTTCATGATCTGGGTCCCTTCGTTTATCTCATCAAACATGGCCACAAAAGCGCTATTGATGACGCCCGTTTTTGAAGCGGCTACAAATTGCTCCCAAAGATAATTACCGGTACGGCGGGGTACCGTAGGCCCGGCCGGCGGTATTGGCGGCGGCCCTGCAATGTGCGTTCCCGAATTAAATACCGGCATAAATATAACATTGTTGGCTTTACACTTTTCGATATCACCCGCCCATTCGGATGTATTTTGTACCGAATAACCCGTGGCAGGATCTCTCATTCTACGACCCACGCTCCATGGCTGCAAACCTTGCATCCGCATCAGCATAGCCTGAAACTCCGGTGTACCCTTTGCGCGCCAGCTATTGTCAACCCCGCCTACTAAAGTAGCTTGATATTTTCCAGGTGTCAATAAAAAATCTATTACCGGGTTCATATAGTCGGGTTGTGATGCGGGGCGACTTGGGAAAAACCCCCAGATCAGCAGCACGGGTTTTCCATTATGATGCATGTAACGCGGATCGGTAGCTACGCCTTCATCCACCATTTTTTTCCATTGATTCACAATGATGTTATAGACATCGCTTTTACTGGTGTTGGGGCCAAAGCTGCTCATGTCCCACATAAATGCCCAGGTACGCCCGGTAGCCGTGGCCGCCTTGCGTACATTATTCATAATAGTAAGCACAGTCGTGCTGTCGCGCTGTGCGTTACCCCCCGGAAAATAGCCGCAAAACTCGGATAACCATACGCCATCGATACCATATTGCTTCATCCATTGAAAGTGGCGCAATACCGTTTTGGGATTTTGCGCGCTGTACAAATAAGCCTGGCTACCATCGGGATAGGTAAAACCAGGCACCGGGCATTTTTCACTTTTGGATAATTCACTCATGTCGGGCCAGGCGTCAAAACCTAATTTGGCGGGCGTTGGCACTTGAGCATTGAATAAGTGCGACCAGCCCCTGTTGTCGCCGCGATCACCGGGGGTGCGGAACCAGCCCTGGTAGCCTGCCATTACTTTGTTGTTCATGGTAGTGGCATCTACCGTTTGGGCACGGCTTTGAGCTCCAATTGCGATGAGGATAAGCAGTGTTACTATGGTTGGTTTGAAAGTCATTATCTGATATATTTATATAGGCCTGTTTGTTTGTAACGTCCCGAAGTTGTAATTTGGCTGGCTGCCCATCACTATTTTAAGTACACTGCCACTCATGATATCCTTGTGCAGGATATATGTTTTCGTATAATCTTTCCCATTTAGCGTCATACTTTGAATGTAGATATTTTTAGGGCTATTGTTTACAGCCTCGACTATGAATTTTTTACCGTTATCCAGGTTTATGGTGGCCTTATCAAATAAAGGGCTGCCAATAACATAGGCCTCGGAGGCCGGAAACACCGGGTAAAAACCAAGCGACGAAAATATATACCAGGCCGACATTTGCCCGCAATCTTCGTTCCCGATAATGCCATCAGGGATAGACAGGTACATGTCTTTCATGATATATCTTACCTTTTCGGCCGTTTTCCATTGCTGACCGCTATAGGTATATAAATAGGCAACATGATGACTTGGTTCATTGCCATGCGCGTATTGGCCGATCAACCCGGTAAGATCGGCAAGGTCTTCTTCCGATTTTAGCTTGAAAAACTGATCCAGTTTATTGTTAAACCCTTTATCGCCCCCTAATAACGTTATCAGCCCGGGTACATCCTGCGGTACCAGCCATAAGTATTGCCAGGCGTTACCTTCGGCATATAAACCATTTTTACTGCTTAATGGGGTAAAGCCCGGCGCCCAGCTTCCGGTTGATAGTTTACCCTTAAAAAACTGGTCGGCTGGATCAAAATACAGCTTATAATTTTCGGCGCGTTTTGCAAAGTATTTATAATCTTCTGTTTTACCCATCTGCTTTGCCATTAGAGCTGTGCTACCATCGCTTATGGCATATTCAAGGCCTTTGGCAACCGGGCGGGTTTGCTTGTCTGTTGGGATGGGTTCAAGGTTCTTTACATATTTCATTCCCAGTGAATCGGACATGGCTGTACCTTTTATCGCTTCATATGCTTTCGCCGGATCAAAGCCCTTAATTCCTTTTAAACAAGCTTCGGCAATAACCTGCATACTGCTTATACCTACCATCGTCCCCGTTTCATTACCCATCAGGTGCCATATCGGCAATTTACCCTGCTGTTGGTAAATCGCCAGCATGGTATTGATCATATCGCTCGCCCGCTGCGGTTGTATGATATCGTAAAGAGGGTTATCCGCACGGTAAGTATCCCAAAGTGAAAAAACGGTATAGTTCTTAAAAGATGCTTTAGTGTACACTTTTTTATCTGTACCACGGTAATCACCATTATGATCGTTAAACAAAGCCGGATCGATCATGGTATGATAAAGCGAAGTATAAAAAATACGCTTATTGACCGTACTTTTTGTTTCGATGGAGATCTTTGCCAATTCTTTGTTCCACTTCGCATCGGCCTGCTTAACTATTTGCTGAAAATCCCAGCCCGGTATTTCGGCATCAATATTGGCCAGCGCGCCCTCGGAACTTACAGGCGAAATCCCAACTTTAAGCTTCAGTGTCGCAGGCGGGCTATCAAAACTGATGATCCCTTTTATAGCATCACCTTTACCTTCTGTTTTATCGAGCGATGTATTACCATTATACACATTAAACTTTGGCAGTGGTTGCGATGAGCGTATGGCGAAAAACAGCCATTGATTTTTTGCCCAGCCTTTCGAGAATCGGTAGCCTTCAATGGTATATTTGTCGACCTGGGTGATGGAGGTTTCGGTACTTTTATCATTAATGCCTTCTTTCAGATCGATGATAACGTGTGCTTCTTTACCGGGGGGGAAATGATACTGGTGAAAGCCAACCCTTTCGGTTGAGGTAAGTTCAACCTGTACGCCCGAAGCATCAAGTTTAACGGCGTAATAACCGGGCCTCACTTGTTCATTTTTATGGGAATAGTGCGATGCATAACCGCTGCCAGGGACGGTTTCGATACCCTTATCCGTTTGTATCTTTCCTGTATAAGGCATGATGAGCACATCGGCCAGGTCGCCAATACCTGTGCCGCTTAAATGCGTGTGGGCGAACCCAATCAAAACGCTATCACCGTAGTTATAGCCCGAGCACCAGTCCCAACCTTTATAAAAATTTTCGGGACCAAGTTGCACAGCACCGAAAGGAACACTTGCGCCTACAAATACATGCCCATGTCCGCCAGAGCCTATATATGGATCAACATAAGCGGTTAAACTTTTAACTGCGACATGTTGGGCGATCGCAGATCCGTTTAAACAAAGTAATGCCACAGCGATGAAACAGAAACTTGTTTTTTTAACAGTATAGGTAATATTCATTATCTGGCTTTTCAGATCAGGTAGTTATTTAGGTTCTTCTAAAGCCACAATTGTAGGTCCGTCGTATTAAAAAAACATTAATAAGTACATAATGCATTTTATGTATCTCGTTTTTTACAATACTCGTCGCAAATGACGGGCCGCATGCTGTTATTTATTGGGCCTCAATCCTGTCTGGACAACCATCTGAATTGTTCCGTCCGGATTAAAAAAGAGCTTATCCACGCAGATAGAACGGAGGTTTCCCCGCCCCGAAAGTACATCGTTGTGATAAAATGCATACCATTGCCCCTTATATTCGACCACCGAACCATGGCTTGTATCACATCCTGTCGGATCTAAATAAACACCCCCGTAGGTCCATGGGCCTAAAGGGCTTTTACTGATGGCGTAGTTCAACCGGTTAGCACCTTTTTTATTCTCTGTGTGGTTATCGGCATAGGTGAGATAATAGAGCCCGTTTCTTTTAAATACCCAGGTCGCTTCATGAAAATCCTTTAAACCTTCCATCGGTGCCAATGGTTGAGCCAGTTCGGTCATATCCTCCTTCATTTTGGCCCCAACACACCTGCCACCACCGCCATAATAAAAATAAGCCTGCCCGTCGTCATCGATAAAGATGTTCGGATCGATCATTGAACGGCTATCCTTACCTAAATTGAGATACCCCTTGACAACGAAATCACTTGCCGGCTTTTTGCTGGTTGCAATTCCCACTTTCCAGGTCGTATCCCAGCTTGTTCCGCTGGGATGAGGAAAATAAAAATAATAGGTGCCATTTTTATAAACACAATCGGGGGCCCACATAAAGCCACCTTCCTTACGGCCCCATGGTACCTGGCTGGCATTTAATATTTCACCATGATCTTTCCAGTTTACCATGTCATCAGTGGAGTAAACATGGTATTTATCCATCAGGTCGCAACCGCGGGGTGGGTCCACATCATGCGAGGGATAAACATATAACCAGCCGTCCGCGAATACCCTTGCGGAGGGATCAGCGGTATAGATATTCCTGACAAATGGATTTTCTGCTTGTTTGGAAATCAATTTCCGGGAGGTGCAGCCCGAAAGCATAGCTGTGACAACAAATAAAATTAATATGGTTTTTTGTTTATACATTGTTTGTTTTACAATTTAGTTTCCTAACAAAGTTATGAAGTAGTTTACTTATGAAATTGATTGCAAGTAACGTTTTGTATCATAACAAACAATTAATAAAACATTAATACTTTGATTGCCTTTGATAGGGAAATTGAAAGATGTCCCTTTTTTATGAAACGGCGACGGGTAAACTGAAATAAAAAGTAGCGCCTTTTCCGCTTTCGCTCTCTACCCATATCTCTCCTTCGTGCGCGTGTATGATCTCGGCGCTTAGGTAAAGGCCTATGCCGAAGCCGGAAACGTGTTGGGTATGGTCGGATTCAACGCGGTAATAGCGGTCAAATATTTTTTTAATATCGCGCGATTTGATACCCGGGCCCTCGTCTTTGACGCTGACCACCGCTTTTCCTTTTTCAATTATGCACCTTATTTCGATGTTGGTGTCGTTAGGCGCATATTTAACTGCATTACCAATGAGGTTCGATATAACCGAACTGATCTTATTGCGGTCGGCAGTAACGGTAACCGGCGGGCAAGGGTGAAAATGGATGTGATGCGTACTGACAGTGAATTTGATCTCGTCGATCACTTCTATCAATAGTTCTTCCATCTGGAAATTTTGCTTGTCGATTATGATCTTACCCGATTCAAGACGGGAAACATTCAGGAAACCATTGATCATATCGGTCATCCGTTTCACCTGCAGAAGCGCCCTTTGCATTGCGCTTGTTAAAAATACATCTTCGCTGTTTTTAAGCTTTGCAGCTGTTACCTGGAGTAGGATATTAAGCGACGTGAGCGGCGTTTTTAACTCATGGCTTACCATGCCGATGAAATCGCTTTTGCGTGTTTCGTTTAGTTTTTGTTCGGTAATATCGCGGGCTATTTTGGATAAGCCGATAATATGCCCTTCCCGATCTTTAATAGGTGAAACCGTTACCGACACGTCGATCAGGCGGCCATACTTTGTCAGTCTTTTGGTTTCAAAATGCTCTACCCGCTCGCCGGTTTTTAACCGCGCCAGTATCAGTGGTTCTTCTTCCTGCCGGTCGGGCGGGATGAGTTTGTAAATGGTTTCACCGATTATCTCATCGGCGGTATAGCCGAACATGCGCTGAGCTGCGTGGTTCCAACTGGTGATAACGCTCTGCAGGGTTTTGCTAATGATAGCGTCATCAGAAGATTCGATGATAGCAGCCAGCCTGGCGCTTTTTTCATCGGCAAGCCTCTTTTCCACGGTATCTTGCTTACGCAGGATGACAGCATCGGTCACCTCGATGACAAAGACAAGGATGCCATCCGCTTGTTCGTTTTCGTCGAGCCGGGCCTGGTAGATAAAATTAAAATAACGCTCCTCCACCGTTCCGTCATCCATCCGGGCTAATGGAATGAGTAATTCATAGCCTTCGAAGGTTTTGCCGGTTTTGTATACATTTTGTAATATTTCCCATATCGGTTGGTCGCGCACTTCGGGCACTGCATCGAGCAGCGCTTTGCCCAACAGATTGCGGCCGGGGAATAATTGCTGGTAACTGGGGTTGACCAGTTCAAATACCAGTTCGGTACCGTCGAGGATACAAATACCCGCCGGCGCCTGCATAAAAAACCGGTTCAGTCGATCGCGTTCTTTCTGGACCATAGCCCACGCGCTTTGCAGTTTTTGCCGCTCAACAACTTGTTTGGTGTTTTCGAGCACCCAAACGGCTACTTTGCTTACTTTACCGGCTTTATCTTTTACGGGGGCATAAACAAAAGTAACAAACACCATTTCCTCGCGGCCGTGCCGTATCAGCATCAGCTCTACCTCGTCGGCATAATAAGCCTCGCCGTTACACACCACACCGGCTAAAGCATCTTCGTAATACGGCCTGGCTTCTGCAAAGGCATCCCAATAAAACTGACCATAGATATCGCTATAGGGTTTGCCGGCAACTTCCAGAAATTTATCATTAACAATCTCGGCAACAAGGGTATCGGCATTGAGGATGCAAATTCCGATAGGTGCGTGGATGACAGCATAATGTAAATCTTCTCCGTCGGTTAATTGCATGCAGGCCTGGTTGTTCTTTTAATTCTCAACCAAGTTAACCAAAAATTAGCGGGTTTGTTTGAGTTATATTTTTGGTAGCACACAAACAAGACAAGATTATCCTGGTTGAGGTTTTTGATTGCTAATCCAATTGATACCTTTATTGAAATAGCTTAATAGATTTGTATATTTGTATATTATGACAAGAGACGTCCATATCAATGAACTATTTCCAAAGCATTTATTTTGGGATGTAGATATGTCATGTCTTGATATTGACAATGATCGCGATCTTATTATCCCAAGAGCATTAATGGCAACTACGCCATTGACATTTATGAATGATATCGCGAAACTGGAAGTGATTTATCCCAAAGCAGTTATCGCCCGCGAATTAATGACAACTAAGGAGAGGGTTAGTAACCAGATCTGTCGTTTAGTTGCCCGGCGTTATCACGTTAAACAATTCGCCCGTTTTTCTAAATGAAAGCCGTTTCTGATAGCTTAATTGAAACCATTCTCGAACTTCAACAACTTCCTTCGCTAACGACAAGCAGCCTTGGTGGCGGAACAAATTTAGCAATCCGCTATGGTCACCGTATATCCTATGATATAGATTTGTTTTTCCCAAGCATTATTGGGAAACGGGGTTATGAACTTATTAAAGAAGAGGTAATGATTTTTTATGGTGATAACGTTTTCGCTATGGACTATCCATGTGATGAAGACGATCAATTTATATTTCAACGTTTTTTTGTCAGTAAGGGCGAAACCGCTATTAAAATTGAGGTACTTCAGAATATGCAAACGCATCTTGAGCCTGAAATTATCAATGGAATCAAATTAATGAACGTATATGACATTGCGCTATTAAAATTGATGAGTGCTTCTAATAGAGCCAATCATAAAGATATATATGATTTGGATTATCTCACAGATCACATAGCATTGGCCGAATTAATGGATTTACTTAAGAAGAGGAAACAAATTTATAACCAACCAGAACATCAAAATATTTTTGACCAGGACGGCGAATTTAGCCCTGCCGATGATCCAAGCTTGCTATTAAAATTTGAAGAGCTAATAAAAGGTAGTTCTTCAAGACCCGGCCACTCTAATCCCCGTATTGACTTTATTGATGGAGAAAAAAATTGGTCAGTGGCAAGAAGCAGTTGGAGGCGTAAGGTAAGAGCATACTTCCACATCATTGGTAAAGACTTTCCAGGTATTCAGCCCGTATAAACATGATAAAATGAAGAATAAAGTTTGTCTTATCATCACAATATTATTTTTTAATGTAGCCTCGGCATTTGGCCAAGAGTTAACGAAGGTGGATTCGTTTAAAACAAGATCCATTGCAGAAAGAGTGAACAGCCACAACTTTCCCGCAATAGCCGAGCCCTGGGGAAAGTGCATTGATTTCGCGAATCAAAGCCGGCTTGACGAAATTGCCCATCACGATATTTATTGGGAGGGTATTGGAAAAGAGAGCAATGATCCTAAGAAACGTGCATCAGGCCCGATGTGGAAGGGTGAGTACCCTGCTTTAGGCGAAACTTTTTTGAATTTGCCTGAATTGCTGGAAAGAAGGAAAGAGCTATTGAAGCGAAACCCCAATATTATCCTGTTGGGCGAATTGCGCTGGCGTGATTATACAGACCCGTCATTACCCGCTGACCATCCCTATTGGAAAAGAGACACCCAGGGTAACCGCGTCCCGGCAACAGGCGATAAGATGGCGCAACCGCGATATTATTTGGATACGGACAATCCTGAACTGATAGATCATTTGTGCCGGCAGGCTAAGTATATGGTGGAATCGGGCGTATATGATGGTGTGTTTTTGGATTGGTTCGGACCATCGGCCGCCTTTTTTAAGAAATTAAGAGAAACCATCGGCGACAAATACCTGATCATTACAAATGCCAACTATAAATACGATGCGGAGCGGGCAAAGTATATTAACGGCGCTTATATGGAATGTTACAAAGTTGATCTGCCTGAATACCTCCCGTTATGGGAAGCAACCGTGCGAAGCCCCAAGATCAACGTGGTGGATATGATGGGTGAGCAGGTGGGTTGTGTTGGAGAGCCTGATTTGAAAAGAATGAGGAATACGACCACCTATGCGTTGGTACATTCGGATGGATATGTGCTTTATGGTGATCATTATCATAACCACCGTTGGTTTTCGTTTTGGGACACCAAATTGGGGGCACCTAAAAGCGATGAACAATTGATAACACGGGGCGCCTATAAGCGGGAATTTGAAAACGGAGTTGTGGTAAACAACTCAAGCGGCGGTTCGGTTAAAGTGGAATTTAAAAAGGAAATGAAAAGGGTATCGGACAATAAAACAGGTACCTCTTTCAAAATTGATACCGATGACGGCGACTTTTTTGTAGCTATCGCTAAATAACGTTGCTATGCCGTAACCAGGTATTTTTTGACGGTATTGAGTAAATGGTCCAGGTCGTAAGGTTTGGTGATGTAATCATTTGGCGCACCATGAAGGTCCATCGATGCTGCAAGATCGATGGTTGCTGACACCAAAATAACCGGTACATGACTGGTCAATTGGTTTTGCTTGATACTCCTGCAAATATCGCGGCCGTCCAATCCCGCAAGGCGTACGTCCATCAGGATCAGGTTGGGCTGATATACTTCTATCTCATCAAATACCTCATCTCCGCACGACAACAGTTTTACATCATAACCGCTATCGGTTAAAATGAAATCAAGTATCTCCAGGTTGTCTTTATCATCATCCAGGATCAGTATTTTTTTCATCAGCGCTAAATTAAAACAGGCGTAACAACTAATGCCCCGGTTTCTACTTTTAAATAGATCATAAAAGTAGTGCCCACACCGGGTTCGCTTTGCACAATGATATGGCCACCAGCGGCATTCACTATTTTTTGTGTAAGGTATAAACCAATGCCGTGCCCTTCAACATTATGGTTCAACCGCCCGTACATATTAAATATTTTATCGACATCGTCTTTTGGTATGCCCTCGCCATTGTCCTTTACAGAGAGGACAACCTGGTCGCCTTCTTTTTTTGTACTGATCAGGACAACCGGGTTTGTGTCCCGGTTAAATTTGATAGCGTTTGACACCAAATTATACACAATGCTGCGCATGTTCTTTTTTGAAAACTTGACCTGCCTTACTGCCAGGTTACGGGTAATGACCGCGCCCGATGCCTTGATCTTATCTTCGAGGCTCCACTCGATGTTATTGATAATCTCTTCCATATCCACCATCTCCATAGTGATCATGTCGGCCTCAACTTTAGCAATCGTGGATATATCGGTGATGAGGGCCCTGAATTTTTTGACAGAGGTATTGATGATGTTTAGAAAATCATTCAGTTTGGCACCACTTAAGACTACCCTGTTCATGATATTGATACTTGTTTCGATATTGCCGAGCGGCGCTAACAGGTCGTGCGAGGCGGCATGAATAAAATTATCAAGGTCGGAATTGATGCGGACCAGGCTCTTGTTTTTTTCATCGAGCTCGTGCTGGGCCTTTTTTAATTCAGTAATATCATTAAAAGTAATTACTGCACCACTGTTTTTATTATCGGCCTGCTGCACGTAGGGCATCGTCATGATCTGGTACCACAGCCCGTTATTGGTTTCGATTTCTTTGGTGATGACGATACCTTCGGCTAACACCCGTTTAATATCTTCGATAATGGTTTCGAACTTGATGTTGGTGGAAATGTTACTGAGCGGCCGGCCAATATCACTCTCCAACAGGTTGATCTGTTTGACAGCCCCCGGCGAGAACTTCATCAACAGCAAATCGTTATCGATAAATAGCTGCCCGTTTACGTTGCTCCTGAAATAGTTGTTGAGGTCGTCGTTTATCTCGAGCAATTCTTTGTTTTTTTGCTGATAATCCGAATTAATGGTATCCAGTTCTTCGTTTACCGATTGCATTTCTTCGTTGGTACTCTGCATCTCTTCGTTGGCCGAGAGCAGCTCTTCGTTAAAGGATTGCATGTTCTCGTTCGAGGCGTCCAACTGTTCCTGCGAGGAATGCAGTCTAAGCTTGAGTTCTTTTACCTCTTCTTCCAGGTTGAGGGTATATTGATCGAGGTTGGCGTGTTCATCAAAAACGTTATCAGCCAAAGTTTCGGGCATACCTGTTTTATCTTCGTTAAAGGTTACGAGCAACCACTGCCTGTCTCCTTTTTTTTGCCGCAACGGGCTAACCGATAGGTTAACTTTGATCACTACACCGGCATGTTTAATCCGTACACCGTTTGCAGTGGCCTTTTTATTGCCGCTAAACGCCTGGCGGCTTAGTGTATTAAAGGCAAGTGCCAGG
>Ga0206951_1148_pt2 | contig 15783 bp, 14 predicted proteins | sample Alteio_BWOrgHeat_38_FD_152974 | JGI IMG/M metagenome (GOLD analysis project Ga0206951, IMG submission 152974) | Enriched cells from forest soil in Barre Woods Harvard Forest LTER site, Petersham, Massachusetts, United States -... | ecosystem: Environmental > Terrestrial > Soil > Temperate forest >... | reverse complement strand
TTGCTCCAAATGCCTCGATTGCTGGTATGAGGTCGATCAGTTGGTCGAACGAAAGTTTGCTGACGCTTTGGATTTTTAGGAAATCCAATACATTTAACGGGCTCGAAAAACGGGCTGCACCGGAGGTGGGCAGAGTGTGGGAAGGGCCCAGCACATAGTCGCCTGCGGACTCGGGGGTGTATTCACCCAGCATAATTGCTCCCGCGTTTTTCACTTTTTCAAGAACAAGGTCTGAATCGGCGGTTGAGATTGTGAGATGCTCCGGGGCAATACAGTTTATGATATCGATAGCTTGCGATCGATCCGAAGCAATGAACGCGATGCTTTGTTCGGAAAGAGCCGTTCGCATGGCGGCTTCATTCGCGGCGCCGGTCAGTTGCCGCTGGGCCGCTTCAAGCAAGCTGTAAAGCGCGGATTCGCTTGTCGACACAACGAAAGCGGCGTTGTCTTCGCTGTGCTCGATTTGGGTTAGAAGGTCGGCACATGCCCATTCAATGTTCGTCCAGTCGTCGATGAGTACGCAAACTTCGCTCGGACCAGCGTAGCCATCGAGCCCGACTTTTCCCCAAAGCTGACGCTTTGCCTCGTTCACGAATCGATTTCCAGGACCGACGATTTTGTCCATTCGAGGAACAGACTCCGTTCCAAAAGCAAAGGCGGCAATTGCAGCGGCGCCTCCGATCTTGAAAGCCTTGGCCACTCCCGCCCGCAAGAGTGCAAATAGCACTGAGGGCGCCAAACTTCCGTCAGACCTAGCGGGAGTTGTCACGAAGCATTGCTCGACACCCGCTACCTGTGCCGGAATGACATTCATGAGTACGGAACTTGGGTAGGTGGCTTTGCCTCCCGGTACATAACAACCTACCTTCGAAAGGGGCATGACGCGCTGCCCAACCCCGCCGTGCATCCACCCGAAGCAAGTTCGCTCGCCTGGGTTGTGAGATATGGGAACGGCTACTTCGTGACCGCACTGCCCCATCTCGCCGACAGTCTTCCTCCCGTCGAACTCACTTCCGCTTACCATGGAAGTTGCGGATAGGCTCAAATTGGACGCCTCGCCTCTGATTGCCGCGTTAAACGGTTCGAGTCCCCCAGTGAAATGACTGAGTTGCAGCGTGTGAAACTCTTCGATCCGTTTCGCCGCGAAATCGATCGCCGCCGCTTCGTGATTCGAAAGCTCGACTGCGTCAAGTTCTTCGGCCGTTACTTCTATGGAGGTCAAATATGGAGCGTCAAATCGCCTCCCGTTCGCAAGCAGAGCGGCATCTCCCTGCGTTCGAACGCGATCGATGATTTCGGCAACGACTTGCTCGGTTTGGGAATCGTTCAGTGACTGCCGAGTCTTCAATACGGCAAACGGATCCTGAACGCGTGCGTCGACGATGCGGCAGAGACTCATTGGCTACTTTAACATCCCTATTGCAAATTCGATTCGCCTTTGAATCCTCTCTGGCCCCAGTAAAGCCATCAGCTCAAATAATCCTGGTCCGGTCGTCTTTCCGGTTAACGCTACGCGTGTCGGATGGACGACTGGTCCGAGCTTTTCTAGCTGCTTTGACAATTGAAAATTGCGGAGTGATTCTTCATAGACGTCCGGCCCCGAGTCCAGCTGATAAGTACTATTGCAGTTCCCAAGAATGTAATCAAATAATTCTCTCGTGATCGACTGACCAAACCACTTATCGACTGCCTTCGGATCCATCGCCGGTTGATCTACGAAAAAGAACTCGCACGCCTCACCAAAATCTGCGAGTGTATGCACGCGTTGCTGCTCCAGCTTTAGTACCTCCAAGGCATATCCGCGATTGGCTTCGATCGTCCGATCTAAAAGCACGAGAGCTTGCTCCACTCGCTTTGGATCCGGCTTCCCTGCCTCTGGCTCTACTTGATTGAGATAGTCAAGCGTGTAAGGGCGGCGAAGATAGTCCACCACCTCGTCTAACAGTTCATTGGGTTCAAGCGACCTAATCGCCGTCGCATTCAGCCATCGAAGTTTCTCAATATCAAATTTCCCCGGCGAAGGCTGCATGCCCTTGATGTCGAACGCGTCTATCAGCTCCGACTCGGTCATGATCTCGCGATCGTCGCCCGGCGACCAGCCGATCAGGGCGATGAAGTTCTTAAGCGGATCCTTGAGTATGCCCTGAGCCGCATAGTCCAGAACTCTGGTAGACCCATGTCTCTTTCCTAGCTTCTTGCCATCGGTACCTACGATCACGGGGCAATGCACAAATATCGGCCTGTCCCAACCAAATGCGTCAAAAAGCGCTGCATGTTTTGGGGCCGACGAAAGCCATTCTTCACCGCGCATGATGTGGGTTATCTTCATTAGATGATCGTCGACCATGGCCGCGAAGTGGTAGGTCGGCATTCCGTCGGCCTTAATCAGGACCGGGTCATCAATCGTATTGCTGTCCCACTCGACTCGGCCCCGAATGGCGTCCTGAATCGTAATCGTCGTATCGCGAGGTATGCGCTGCCTTATAACGTAGGGCTTGCCTTCCGATTCGGCCTGTGCCACTTGATCCGGCGTTGCGTCCCGCCACATACCACCAAAGTAGCCGGTCGCTTGCTTGTTGATCGTTTGAATCTCACGCATCTCCTCCAGTTCCTGAGACGTGTCAAAAGCCTTGTAAGCGTGCCCAAGCTTCAGTAGTTCGACAATCCACTCGGCGTAAATTCCGAGTTCCTTGCGCTCACTCTGGCGATAAGGCGCGTACGGGCCGCCGATATGGGGTCCCTCGTCGAACCCGATTCCCACCCACGCTAGCGTATCGATAAACTCTTGCTCGGAGTCTGGCGAGTACCGGCTCCGGTCGGTGTCTTCGATACGTAAAATGTTTTCGCCGCCATGATGTCGGGCAAGTAGAAACTTGAATAGAGCGTCTCTCAACGCCCCTACATGCAGCATCCCGGTAGGGCTAGGCGCAAAACGTACACGAACGGACATGCCCTAGAGGGTACCGCTCTTAGAGAGTCGAGGGTCGAGGGGAGAGGGTTGAGCGTTGAACCAAACGACTTAAGATCGACCGTAGGCTCCTCTTGGAGGGTCGAGGGGAGAGGGCCGAGGGACGAACGCTGGAGAGCCAACCAAAGTGATTCCTAAGTATTCCGTCTGGTCAAGTCGTTCAATATAATTCTTGATGACCGCTTTGACCCTCTACCCTCGCCCCACGACCTCAACCCCTCCACTCACGCCGCTTCCGGCTCCCAGCGGATTCTTTTTAGCGCCACAAAACCGAAGAGAAGAGAGAATCCAACGAGCACGGCGCATGCGAGGAGGGCATCGCTGAGCCCCTGGTCGCGCCAGATCATTCCGTCGAAGCCGTTTACAGCCCACGCGATCGGTACGGCTTTGGAAAGTGTCTGCATGAATTGCGGCATCAGAAACATGGGAAACCAAGCTCCACCGAGCATGCACATTCCCAGAACCGCAAGGATCGAAAGTCCGCGACTCTGCTCTTCGGTTCGACCGAGCGCGGCAACAAATAGTCCAAACGTGGCAGCCATGAGCGAAGCGGCCAACGCGATCAATCCAAAGCCCACGTAGTTCCCAAGAGTCGGCGTTATCTGGAATCGAAACACCAAGAATCCGACCCCGAAGACAATGCTGAGAATTGCGAACGCGCGAATCATCGAACTGATTCCTTTACCGAGGAGGAACATGGCGGGGGATACGGGAGACGATCTTAACCGCTTCCAAAGACCCATTTTCTTTTCTCTGAGGAGCGTCATCGCACTTTCAATCGCCCAAAAGAGAAGCCCTTGCATGCCCATTCCAGCAAAGGCATGAGCCGATGCACTCGAGGCTGCGCCTTTTGGCGCCGACTCCGTCACATCGTCGATCTTGAACGGCATTTGGCTGTCGTCGGAGGGGGCCTCGCTCCCGTATACCTGCTTGGTTAATGCCTGCATAGTCACGCGAATGATCGCTCCCTTCGACATTCCAACTTCAATGGATCTGGACGGGTCTTCGAGGAAACGAAAACTTGGCGGAGGCGTGTGTTCCGCCATCGCCTGGGCCGCCTGAACGGAAAAGCCAGCGGGAACAACGATCGCAAGTGCAAGATCGCCATTCGTGATCTTCTGCTTGGCTTTAGCTTCGTCGACCTCGGTGACGCTAAACGCGTCGCCCATCTTCATGCGTTGAATTAGGTCTTTGCTGAATTCGGTCTTATCCTGGTCGACAACGAGAACCGAGACTTTCTTGGGTTGACTGGACTTCCCGGTACCTTGCATGAGATATCCGATGAAGCACGCCAAAACAACCGGAGTGACGAATGAGATCATCACAGATTTGCGATCCGCGACGAAGATCTTTAAGTCCTTACGGACAAGTTCCCAAAGTAGTGTTAGCATGCGTTAATCTCTCAGTCGACGGCCAGTCAAGTGAAGAAAGACCTGTTCGAGCGAACTCTCTTGACTTCGAACCGACACGTATTTCAAGCCAAGGTCCGAAAGTGCCAGCAAAGCTCGAGGCAAGTCTCGATTTAAGTCGAGAATCTCCATAGTGAGGGTCGTACCATCGATTGAATGGGATACTGCTCCCGGCAATTCACCAATCGCCATCGTCACGGTTTGTTCTAACTCAACAAATACTTCGTTTTGTCGGGCGACCATTCGTTTCATGCCCGCAAGACTCTCTTCAGCGATTACGCAGCCGCTGTCCATGATCGCGACTCGCTGGCACAATCGCTCGACTTCCTCCATATAGTGAGTCGTATAGAGAATCGTTTTTCCTTTGGATGTCAAGATTTCTAACGCGTCAAAAATCGCATTCCTGCTTTGAGGATCGACGCCAACGGTTGGTTCATCGAGGACGATAACGTGCGGCTCGTGCAGAAGAGCAGCTGCAATATTCAGCCTTCGCTTCATCCCGCCTGAGAAGTTGGCCACCGGTTCCTTCGCGCGGTCCTTGAGGCCGGTTAGGTCCAGGCTGTATTCAATCCGATTCAGGAGGTGCTGGCCATAGAGACCATATAGGGAGCCGAAGAAACGAAGATTGTCGTGAGCGCTGATCTCGCCGAATAGCGCGATGTCCTGTGGCACGTATCCAATCTTGCGCTTCGGTCCGGGATTGTCAGTGGAGACGACTTCTCCGTCGAGCAAGACACGCCCGCCGTCCGCGTTCAACGTACCCGTAATTATCGAAATGACAGTCGTCTTTCCGGCGCCGTTCGGCCCAAGAAGACCGTAACATGCGCCGTCTTCTATGCAGAATGAAGCGTCCTTTACCGCGACCGTGTCGCCATACGATTTTCGTAATCCAACTACTTCGAGCACTGAAGACGATACGCTACCGGACAATCGGTGGGTTGCAGACAATGCGCCGTCTCAAGAGACGGCGCGAGCATCGCGTCGTAAGTGATCGGTTCGAGATCAACCCATCGTGGATCTTGGCGCCGAGGAACTAGCGCTGTGGTCAATCTCCCATTCCCCCTCCAGTAGGCAAAAACTGTTCGAATCCTTTTGGTGGGGTGTATCGCCGACTAGGATTGAGGCCGTTCCAGATGAGGCTGCACATTCGCCGAATAGTAACTCCACCCTCGTTTGCTGGTGACCAAGACTGGTCTTTTTGACTGTCTGTATAAATTGTCAAGATGTACGGATGTTCCGCAAAGACCAGCGATACCTCACTGCGACTTCGGTCGATGGCGCCCGATTTACTGGCCACCTTGACATCGAGCGGCACGCTGATGCCTGAATAATCGTCCCAGTATTGATGGCTGAGAATCCGAAGGATCTTTTCGCAGCCCGCCACTGAAGCCGCCTTGTGCCGATAAAGCAATTCTATGAGCGTGTTCATCTCCTTCGGGGTTGTCATCCCCAAGCCAAATTGGCTCCGAAGTCGGATCTTGTCCGGTTCATCCGGCGGATAATTGTCCCAAAGGACCTTCGTGTTGTGTAGCCCCAAGCTCTCCAGCCGGTGATTGACTTTATCGGGAGTCATCCACTCGCGCAATACCATCGTCGCAGTGTTGTCGCTCACAGTCAGCATCAGGTTCACCCAGCCATCGACGTCGAGAGTCGTCCCGTCCTTGAAGAAGTAGGACCACATACTGAATTGACGCCCGTCCATCGGGGGCACAGTGTGCTTGTCAGTCCACTTCAGCTTTCCTTCGTCGATCTCACGAATGGCTTCCAGCGCCACTGCTGTCTTGATCGTACTCGCGGTAGGAAATCGCTCGTCACCGCGAATACTGATCGTCTCGCCGCTTTCGAGGTCCTTGACGCAATACCCGATCCGACCGTGGAATTTTTGGCAAACCGCATCCAACCGACTTTTGAGAACGTTGAGGTCTACTGAGACCGGCGCTGATGTGAAGTTTGGCTTCCTGAGGAGCAACGCAGAGAAAACGGCGGCAACGAGAACTGGCATTTAGGAATTCTGGTGCAAGAATTAGGACATATAGAGGCGCTTCCATCAATACCACAAAAAAAGCCGACCTTTCGGCCGGCCCCTTCTTATTTGTAAATGTCGTCTTTGAACATCAGGTTGACTTGGTGCTCGAACATCTTGTGGTAGGACTCAAGGATGCCTGGCTGTTTCTCCCGGTTCATGTTCTTGGCCAGCGATAACCGCCGACCCGCCTTTGCGCGCCTCGCAAGACGCGGTAGCGCTATGGATGTCCATCTTCGGACGGAAACGATCATGAAGACCTCCTGTCGTTTGTCGCACTTAACCTGTGCTGTAGGGGCAGACGGGACGGTGTCCGCAATTCAGGAGTCAACTGTGAACTGAGCGGTCAACTTTGATCTAATCGATTATACCTGGTCATTTTGGGGTCCGGGGTTCAGGGTCCAGGGTTCGGGGTCGGACGGGCCTGGGTTAGACGGTGTTCAGCGTCCGGAGTTCGGGGTCGGACGGGGTCCAGGGTTCGGGGTGCGGGGTCGGAGGTTAGGCTTTAACGCTTGAAATGAAGCCGAAGGGGCCAGTGCCGCAAATGATGCTGTCCTCGAAGTAGACAAAACCGTGTCGTCCGGTTTCACGTCTCGGTTGTTTTTCCGACCCCGGACCCTGAACGCAGGACCCTGGAACCCCGTGCGGACCCCGAACCCGGGACCCTGAACCCCAGATTTCTTACTTGAGCAACGGCTTCACTAGCTTTTCGAACGATGTGTAAAACCGCTCCAGATCGGAGTCGACCCCAGTTTCGGTTTTGGCGACTCTGCCGTCCTTTCCGATGATTACAAATGCTGGAATCGCTCCGATTCCAAGCTTGGTTGTTAGCCCGTCGTTGTTAGTCGTGAACGTGTACGTATAGTGGTGCTCGCTGGCATAAGCCTTCGCAATCGGTGCAGCCCCATTCTCAAGAGTTTCAGCCCCGATAATCACAAGGCCCCTGCTTCCATACTTTTTAAACAGCTTCTGCATGATCGGCGAAGCTTGCTTACACGGTCCGCACCAACTCGCCCAAAAATCGAGTACTACAACCTTCCCTATCAGACTTTGATTGGTTAATACTTTTCCGTGGATATCCGTCATCTTAAACTTTGGCGCGGGTTTGCCAACGAGCCCCGCTAGCCCAACATTTGGGTCTTGGGCAAATGCCGTAGATGCAGCGAAAGTGGCGAGAATGAGCGCTGTTCGTTTGATATTCATTGGACTTCTTTCTTTATTATGTCGCGGGACGTGTGGGTTTGGTGTTCAGGGGTCCAGGGTTCGGGGTCGGAGATTCTGGGTTCGGGTTCAGGTTGAGGGTCGGATGGCTGATCTTTAGATCGTAAAAGGAAGCCAGAGGGGCTCATGCCGCAAAAGATATTGTCACCGAAGTCGACTAGACCCTGTTGGCTTGTTCCACGCCACGGCTCTTCTTCAGCCCCTCCGCCCCTGGACCCGCAGTTCCCCTGACTCAGAAATCGCTGAACGCTCCAACTCTCAGCGCTTCAACGCTTTCCGCGCGCATCGGCCATAATCGGCGGGTGAGACGATGGATCGGCGCGTTTATGGCGGTCGTTTTCGCCTGCATTCCCATCTACCTCGCGCGTTCCGCGTCTTCGGATCTATTACAGGACACCGACACCCATGTCTTGCTCGACGCCATCCGAGCGAGAAATGCTCCCCTCAGTTGGTTCACCGGCGATTGGCCCCTTCAAAACCATTTCTATCGGCCGGTTTCAACACTCGCGTTCGAAATTGACAATCGCCTATACGGTACCCATGCGGCTGGATATGGGTTGACTAACGCTCTGCTGTGTATTGCGTGCGTTTTGCTGCTCTTTTGGTTCCTGCGAGAACTGACGGATCGTCCTTGGCTGGCCGGCAGTGCTGCGGTCCTTTTCGCACTCCAGCACACGGGGGACCAGAACTACCTACTAACTCCCCTCTTCTACTTTGCCATCGCAACAGCGATTGTTGGGGTTATTAAGCATGGGTTTTCGGTGCGGCTCTGGGCGCCTGCCTGCCTCGTACTCTTATATGCCATGACCGAGGTTGCGGGCATGGACGCACAAGGGATGAAATCTCTAGGCGGCGGTGTGATCGAGTGGCTTCCGGGTCGGACCGCAACGGTGATGACGCTTTTTGCGTTGGCATCTATGGCTGCCTATACGCGATACGAGAGGATATCTGCGGAGAGAATTGAACGTCGAGCGACTCCTCTGGATCCTCCCGCAACCAGAAGTAAGCAATTGCATTCGGGACCGTCAAGATTGGTTTTCCTCTGGCCCGTTTTGAGTCTCGTGTGTGCCGCGCTTGCGTTTGGGTCCTACGAGCAGGCAGTTATGCTGCCAGCGGCCTTACTCGCGGTCGCGGTTACCATGCGGACAAACCGATATAGAGTGCGATGGGGATGGCAAGCGGGATTCTGGTGTCTTTTGGGTTGCTATCTCGTATTGCGAAAGCTAGTGATACCAGCGGGTGCGTCGGGATATCAGCTTCAGCAATTCAGATCAGGACCGGGTGTATATATTTCGTTGTTTGACTACACGATGCCGTTTGTTAACGGAATCAAAGGCTTCCTGGTCAACCTTGAGATGGGGCCGCTCGCGTTTGTGACGGGAGCACCGTATGGATTCTTTCTGTCTGTTGTCGAAAACCTGACTGCGTTCTACCAATCAAGGCGCCGCTGGATTTTTGCACTTGCCGGGTACGGCATGTCGATCATCGCGTTCCTGCCGATGGCGTGGGTTAAACAGTTTGCTCATTATAACTATTGGCCAATGGCGCTTCGGTCTCTATTTGCGGTTACGCTTTTGTGGGTGGCATTTGAATTGGCGGTTATCGCGTGGTCGCCCCGAGGTCGGCAAGCGCCGCTACGGCCCGATCCCGCACCAGGTTCGCTTCCTCATCGGTAAATGTCGAATCCTGTTTCCTAAGTTGGATCGCGATCCCAAGTGCCCGCATCCCTTCCGGGATGCCTTGCCCAACAAATTCGTCGAAGAGCCATTGAGTTTCCAGGAGTTCACCCAACTCAGCTTGGATGGCTGCCGCCACTTCTGAGTAAGTGAGAGACCGATCAGCAAGTACCGATATATCGCGGCGAACGGAAGGATGTCGACTTACCGGACGCAGCTTTAAAGTGTTGTCCCGGTTCTCGTACGCCTTCCCTACCAGAATCTCAAACACGACAGTATTCGGCGAGAGCCCGCATTCGTTAGCCAAATCTGGGTGGAGCTGTCCAATAATTCCAATATCCGACATCTGAGCCAAGATTTTGGCCTGACGGGTTGGGTGCAAGCGATGGTCGAATTGATTGGGTGGCATCAGACTAAGATCTACCCCTACCGCGCTCAGTATCGACTCCAAACCACCTTTGAGTGTAAAAAAGTTGGCAGGATCTGATTCAGCTAGATTCCACCCACCGGGCGAAACTGGGCCACAGGACAGTGCAGCAAATCGCAGTGTCTCCGAGCATTCGTCTCCTTGGCTGCTGAAGACCTTTCCTATCTCAAAGATCTGAACGTCTTTTGGATTGTTGCGGCGCGCGACATCTGAGAGTGAAGGCAGCAACGAGTTGCGAAGGTATTCCGTATCGGGCGACGCGGGAGTGCGAGGTCCCAATCGACCGCCGCCCGCATCGTCAAGCGGGTGCAAATCTCGAAGCGAGTGGCTAATGATCTGCGTGAATCCAGCCCGAAGTGCGGCTTCCCTGAGCCAATCTGTCCACAGTTCGGACCCTTGGGGACCTCCGGACTTGGTAGTTCCTTCTAGTGATCGCTCGGGAATGAGCTCGTACCCGTGAATCCTGCCAAGCTCCTCGATCAGATCAATTTCTCTTACTACATCGGGACGCCACGAAGGAGGAATGACAAGGAGTTCATCCTGATTCTCCACCTGGTACTCAAACCCCAGTCGACTTAGATAGTGCTCTGCCTCGCTTAGTGTGATCGGCACGCCCAATAGAAGAGATGCGCGAGTAACCCGTAGCCGCATGGCGCCCCTCGTCATCTCGCCTGGATACACGTCGACCACGTCTGAGGATTCCGTTTGGGGAGCAGCCGCCTTCACGAGGTCGACGCAACGCAACAGGGCGGCGACTACTCCGTCGGGATCCACACTGCGTTCAAACCGGTACGAAGCTTCGGTGCTGAGCCCAAGCTGCTTTCGCGTCCTTCGAACGCTGGTATTGAGAAAATGTGCAGATTCGAGAAGTACAGTCTTTGTTTCCGAGCTTACTTCAGTTTGAAGCCCACCCATCACGCCTGCTACACCCACAGGACGAGTTGCGTCGCATATCATCATCTGTCCCGGCCGAAGCGAATGCTCCAACCCGTTAAGGGTCGTGATCGTCTCGCCGACATTAGCCTCACGTACTACTATTCGACCGCCATCCAACTTGTCGAAATCGAAAGCATGGAGCGGTTGGCCGATCTCCAGCATTACGTAGTTTGTAACATCTACTAAAAGATTAATCGGACGCATTCCGGCGCGGCGTAAACTATCTTGCATCCACATTTCAGATGCCTGGTTTCCAATGTTCCGCAAGATTACGCAGGCATACCGGCTACAGTCTGACGTTTCGATCCCAACACGCGTGTTCGCAGGATTCTGGCCGAGCACCCCTCGGTCAAACCTGTTGCTTGCATTCAAATACAGGTTGCTCGCCTTTGCTTTGGGATCCTTTGCCAAAACCTCGCGGGCCAATCCATAAACCGAAAGTCCATCCCCCCGATTGCTCATCACCTTGATATCGAGAACTGGATGACCCTCGACCTCCTCGATCCCCTCTAACTCAAAGCCTGCCATCGTTAATAGGTCACCGACCTCGACTGCCGACAGGGATGTATCCACGAAATCAAGGAGCATTGAAAAAGGGAACTTCATGCGAAAATCAATTGTATCCGCTACGAGCGGTTGGCGGCTTGCGAACATTCAGCCAACCGCTACGACCCAATTTCCTAAGGCTACATTTAAGTTGCGGATATGCACTAGACTAAACTGAGTACACAAGGATTTCTTTTCGTACCTACTCTTCCGAGAAATGCGCAGAATTACTATTAATCGAGCTTGTCGTTTAAATACAAATCGTGTAAACTTAGAAGATACGCTAACGATAACACATGGCAATTCGTTAATGCCTATTAACAATCGAATGCGTAATCTAGCTTTTAAGAATTCTTTATCGAGGAGTGCCTTCAATCCGTAATAACCCGCTTTACCGTAGATTCATGCCCTCTATCGAGGCATTTGGTGAAAGGAAGCCGATAATTGATTGGTCGCGCGATCCTCGTTGCATCGTAAAATATGGGACACTCGTGAATCGAATTAGCGAGGGTTGGGACCCTACAGATGCGCTAACCCAGCCGGTGGAACGACGCGAACGTAAATACAGCCGCCCTCCAATGGTTATCGAGGCATTCGGCGAAACCATGACGGTCTCCGAATGGAAAGACGACCCACGCGTTCAAATAAAAATGAATGTGTTTATTAGGAGAATTCAGCACGGTTGGAGCCCGGAGGCCGCATTCACCACCCCGCTGTCGATAAACCGCGGCCGTAAGGAAGGTAATGGACCTACCTATGAAATATTCGGCGAAGCAAAAACGATCCGTGAGTGGGCTCAAGACGAGCGTTGTGCCGTATCGGAGATGACGCTTCGGAAGAATCTTCAGTCAGGAATGCCGCTGCTGGAAGCGTTTCAATTTCGAAGAAGACCGGGTAGAAATTTGGGCGCCGGCAAGGAAGAAATCGGGCGAGAGGTCGATGATCTACCAACAGTACTTAAGATGATGGCCGAAGGCGGTGAACTCTGGGTTTACGACACCGGAGGAAACAGGCGTATCTCATTAATTTATAGAGATATTCGTCACATCATCGCCGAAGATACATTCGAAGAGATGCAACAAAAATCGCTAGTCTCGAGAATATTCGAGACAGACACGATTAAGAATTTTGAGCTCACTCGAGAAGGGATGCTCGCCGTTCAATAGGAGTTCTTACAGAGAACGCTTTGGATACCACCACAGGCTATTATCGGTCGGATTCACAACCAGAAATCCATCGCCAAGAATAGGAGAACCCCCATTAGACATGTTTCCTCCGGATCGGTTGCTTCCTCCGAGGAGTTGCCAAAGTGTGCTCTGCTCAGGCGATCCGATTGAGCCGCCTTCCAGCATCGCTTTTACGGACCAAGGATCAGCATGCCGGATAGTGAACTTAACCGGAATATGCTCGGACATCTGCTGTTTTTTCCCAACCGTACCCGAGGCGAAGATAGCGATGAACAAAAGCATCGAAACAGGGAGGCACTTGCGCATGTTAAGTTGACGGCTCAAGCGGGCGAAAGTTACTTTTCATGAGCACACTTTTCATGTCGAGCAAATCTGGCCTCCAATTGGGCAAAATAGCAGTGATGCTGCCTAAGTCGTTCCAGAGACACGAGACGAAGTTCGCTATGTTCATGGCGTGGATTCTTAGTCCTTGCCTGCTGACCCTTCTCGGTTTTTACCTCGGCACGATTTTTGGCGACCGATGGCACAAAGTCGATCTTCAAGTCACCCAGATTCACATTGGCGCGTTGTGGGCTAGCATCTTCTTTGCCGTGACAATGGTAGTTGCAATTATTGTAACGTACGTCGTTCCTCCGGTCGTAGAGCGCGACTATGCCCAACGCGAAGAGAAGTGGGCTAATCGATCCGAGCACCACTAGGCGCTTCGCTCTACGGGACACGGGACAGGCGGTTAGGGGAAAGAATCGGCGGCGATTGAGCAGCGTGTTCGCTTGAGCTTGGCCACCGCTTCCTCGAACCTTCAGCCGACTGCGAATGCTGTCCCATAAAGGAAAGCGCTCTTTCACCTTAACCGAGGCGGCGCCTTTCCCGTGTCCCGTTGAGCGAAGCGCTCTGGCCCCTTGCTCCCCCATAGCGATCAACTTAAGGTCTCTTGCGCATTCGAAATCTCCCTCTCCCAGGGTTCGCAAGCTCGCCGATCCCTCTCCCCGACAAGCCGGGGCAGGCACTGAGGAGAGGGATTTGGGTTTGGAGACTGCCGAAATCCTTAAGTTGATCGCTATGCCTTCCTCCCCTGTCCCGCAAGATTTAGCGCTAAACTACGACTAGATACGGCAGTTGATATGAGAAAAGCAAGTGCGGTCACGTTTACTGATGTGGGTCAAGTGGAGTTGGCTTCTTTTGATCTCCCGGACCTTCGACCAGGTGAGCTTCTGATCAGGACGGATGCGTCGGCGGTCAGTCCGGGAACTGAAATGCGGTGCTTGGCGGGGCGCCAGGCCGACTCGGTTGCTTTTCCCTACATTCCTGGTTACTCCATGGCGGGAGTTGTGGAGGCGGTTTCTCCGGGGTGCCCCAATGCGGTTGGTGACCGTGTTTTTGCCAGCGGAACTCGATACGCCAGCATCAACCTCCAATGGGGCGGTCACGTTTCTCATGCGATTACAAGCTCGGATAGTGTCGTTTTGTTGCCGAACGGTTGCGCATCGCACCTGGCCGCAATGGCCAAGCTGGTCGCAATCGCTCTGAGGGGCGTTCGAGTCTGCAAGCCCAAGCCGTCTGACCTGGTCGCGGTCGTCGGACTTGGACCAATCGGAATGTTGTCGGCAAGGCTTTATCGAACGACAGGTGCGAAGGTGCTGAGTGTCGACCAAGAGGCTTCCCGAGTCGAACTCGCACGGGCAGCCGGCATGGAAGCGCTTCTTGTCGACGGCACTATTGAGGAAACCGTTTTCAATTACTTTGGTCAAGGCGCCGATGTTGTCGTGGATGCAACCGGCATTCCTGAGGTCCTCCCGTTTTCAATAGCGGCGGCGAGACAGCCCGCTTGGGGCAATCCGGACGTGAATGGCCCTAAGCTAGTTATTCAAGGGTCCTATCCAAACCTGTTCACGATTCCTTACCCGGACGCGTTCCGAAAGGAGTTGACCATCCTGATGCCGAGGGATACTACTCCGAACGAAGTCCGTGACGCAGTCATGATGATCGCCGACGGAACTTGTCGGGTCGACGATTTAATCTCGTGGTTTGGCGATCCGGGCGAGTGTGCGAAGGCCTACGGACTTCTCAAGAACGACCGCACAACCATGACGGCTGGATTCGACTGGAGTAATTACGCGTCATGAACGAGGATGCCGGTCGAATAAGCATTGATCTCGAGGAATTGATGATTGCCATGCAAACCCACAACTACGAGATGACTTGGCTATTGGATTTACACACCGGCGACGTCATTCTTGCTGGCGACGGAATGGTTAATGGCGTAGAATGCGACCTCGATGACTTTCTTGATAACGAGCCAGAACGCTTTCGGATGATCGAATCAATTCCGTCGTCGAAGAGTTACCGGATCATGGAAGCCTTTGTCGATAGCCTTCCATTAGGACAGGCACAAAATGGTCTTCGCCAAGCGATTGAAGGCAGCAAACCGTTTCGCAGATTCAAGGACGCCCTGCTTGAATTTGAGGTCGTCCGCGATCAATGGTTTGAATTTGAGCGGCAAGCGTACAAGAAGATATGTGAAGATTGGTTGGAGTCCGAAGAGATCGAGGCTGGCGTCGTTTTCCAGCGAACAGAAATCGAGCCCTAAATGGGACTGCTCTCTGCATCCATCTAGGGAATATGCCGACCGAGATATCGCGTGTAAAGATCGCACGCGAGATCGACTCCGCCGTCCGGCGTTTCTTTGAGGACCCCCGCGGCAACAAGGCGCTCAACGCCATCTGTGTTGGTCGGCGTTCTCATTGCGAGTGACGAGCGAATTGCGGCAAGAACCGAAGGATTATGAGAAACCGAAACAAGAATCCGCGTCAGATGATCGGAAAATGGTCCATTGTCCCGATCTGCGACCTCCATAAGCGTTGAAAAACTCATCCGCTTGGTCGCTACAAGTTCCAGGGACTTTCGCGTCAAGAACGGCTGTCCGGAAACCATAAAATGGAGTGCCTCCAAGTCCGAACGCCGCCCAATCGGAGATCCGTAGCGATCGTTAAGATCCGATGTCTGGTCGACGGTGAAACTCTTCAGCGCAATCTGGCGACCCACATTAAATGGCGACTGATTCAAATCCCTGATAAACAGGCGCGCCTCTGTCGCGTATCCGATGACAACTGTAAAGCGACCCCACGGCCCTTTAGGATCGCGAGCCCGCGCATTATGCCAAGAACGAACTACCCCAAAAAAGTCATTCGAAAATGGAGTCATAAAAATCCGGTCCGCTTCATCCATAAACCAGACCAAGGGATCCTCTCGATCTTCTAGAAATGTCCGCATGAAGTTATCGAGATTGATCGATGGCCCGAAAACGTCCAGCCATTCACGCTCGAAATCGTAGTAAAAGCCAGTTTGCCTTGCAAGCATCGCTGCGAACACCCTCATGGCATGGTCTTCGTG
>Ga0206951_1099_pt1 | contig 15992 bp, 18 predicted proteins | sample Alteio_BWOrgHeat_38_FD_152974 | JGI IMG/M metagenome (GOLD analysis project Ga0206951, IMG submission 152974) | Enriched cells from forest soil in Barre Woods Harvard Forest LTER site, Petersham, Massachusetts, United States -... | ecosystem: Environmental > Terrestrial > Soil > Temperate forest >... | reverse complement strand
GTACACCAAATGCGTCATAAATTTCGCTTTTCGGATCGGCTAGGAGGTCAAATTGAAGTTTTTGCGCAATCGCAAACTTTTTCTGTTCGTCCACGGTGTCATGGCTAACACCGACCACCGTCAAATTCAATTTGGTCAGGTCAGCAAAAGAGTCGCGCAGACTGCAGGCTTCGGCGGTGCAACCGGGCGTGCCTGCCTTGGGATAAAAATATACAAGCACGTAGCCCTTTTTGTATTGTTCGCCGAGATCAACGGTCTTGCCGTCCTGATTGGTGCCCTTGAGGGCGGGCGCGGTCGCGCCGAGGTCGAGCGGCACCGCGGCGCTGGCCAGACCAGTTAGCGCGCGGAAGAGAAAAGCAAACATGATGAGGGATTGGAAACGGCGAAGTGATTTCATGGTGGGTAGAAAGAACAATAATTGGTCAGGCCGCCGGGCATTTCAACCCTGTTTTTTGGCGCTGTCGACCGTCCACATCGGCGAATCTTTAATGTTGTCCGACAGCTTGGCTGTGGTCCGCTCAAGGCGGCTGGCCAGGGTTTTGACGATCTTAATCACCGTCTCCGGGTGTTCGACGATGAGGTTCTCCAACGGCTGCGAATGGATTTTCGCCAGGCGTGCGCCGCCTTTGACTTTGACCGTGCAGGTGCGCGGTTTGCCGAGGATGTCGGCCATCTCACCAAAGATCGTGCCGGGGAACATCAACGTCGTCAGCAAGTTGTTGTCCTTGTAGACTTCGACGCCGCCCGAAAGCAGGATGTAGAAAAAACCGCCCGGATCGCCCTGTTTGAGGACGGTGGCGCCGTGGGGGAAATCAATTTCTTCAATTGCCATAAGTAATGAAGAATATAGCCCGTCGTGAATCACACGTCAATCACGTCGTCTTCACGCCGGCGCGCCGGCGAGCTTTTTACCCGGCCACCGAGCCCCCTAGTCCGGGCGACAAACCGGCGCTGTCCCAGCCAGCGGTTGGCCAGCAAAGACATCAGGCTGACGATGAGCGCCCCCCAAAACGCCGACCAGAAATCCACCACGTGGAATCCCGGCACGACCCAGCTGGTGAACCAAAACAACAAGGCGTTGATGACCAGCAGGCCGAGGCCCAGCGTCAGCAGCACAAACGGGCACGTGAAAAGCACGAGGAGCGGTTTGAAGACAATGTTCAACACGGTTAAAACAAACACCACCAGCGCCAGTGTGATCAGTCCGTGCGGCCCCAGCGAATCCGACCCCGTGTAACTAATGCCCGGCACCAGGCGTGCCGAGATGACCACGCCGAGCGCAATCATGCCCCAGCGCAGCACGTTCCGCCACCACGGCATCGCGCGCTCGCTGCTGACCATGAATCCTCCTATTTGCGACATGACCAAACAGGATGAAGTAAGTTGCCGAAAATGAGAAGGAAGAAGTTAAAAGCACGAAGCAGGGGGCGGCAATGGGTTGTTTTAGACTGCGGTGCATGTGCCGCTTTTTGCGTCAGGCAGATCTGCTAATGGACAGTTGAAAATGGAAAATGGGCAAGAATTACCCATTTATGCTGCGTTTGGTTGTTTTGATGATGCTGGTCAGCAGCTTGAGCAATTCCGTATTGTCGCTCAAGAGGGATTCAGCTTCCTTGGTAGTCAAATAATGGGTTTCGCGAAGCAATAGAATCCAGTATTTTGTTTCGTTCGCTTCTTTGAGTGCGATGGACATTTTGTGAATAAAATCCGGCTTGCTTTCTGCCTGTTCCGCTTCGCGGACCAACGCCCCGATCGCAGTGCCTGACCTCAGCAATTGTTTGGCAAGGACATACTCCTTCTTCTCTCCACCGAGAAACCGATGCAGATTGATAATCCGGACGGCGAACGCAAACGACTTCTCTTTGACCACATTGGGCATTGTTTCTATGGACTATGAATGATTGAAAATTGATAATAAGCACCGTTTGTCAACTATTCATTATAAATTGCCCATTTTCAATTGTCACTTGTCCATTGTTCTCGCTTTCTTCAACTCCCGCCAACGCTCTAGGCGTTCCGCAATCGCCGCCTCTGCGCCGGCGGGGTGGGGGCCGGGGTCGTATAATTTTAGGAATTTTTCCAAATAGTCCTGGCCGGAAATCGCTTCGGGAAATTCGTGGCTGTATAAATAGCCTTCGCCCTGGCCGAGTTTTTTGTTCGTCACGGTATGGGCGTCGCGCAAGGCCATGGGCACCGGCTGCACCGGTTGGTTTTTCAGCGCCTCGCGCGCCGCGCCGAGCGCCCGCGTCGCCGAATTACTTTTCGGAGCGGTGGCTAGAAATAGAGTGGCGTGCGCGAGGTTGAGCGCACATTCCGGCAGACCCACTTGCTCGCAGGCTTGGAAGGCCGCGACGGCCACGGTCAACCCGCGCGAGTCGGCGAGGCCCACGTCTTCGGAGGCGAGGATCACCAGCCGCCGGGCGATGAAGCGCGGGTCTTCGCCGCCTTCGAGCATTTTCACCATCCAATAAATCGCCGCATCCGGGTCGCCGCCCCGCAGGCTTTTGATATAGGCCGAGGCGGTGTCGTAATGCTCGTCTTCATTCGCATCGTAGCGGATGCGCCGTTCGCGGGCAAAAACGGTCAAAGCTTCCTCCGTAATTTCTCCGCCCAGCGGTTGTGAGAGTGCCAGCGTTTCCAGCGCATTGAGCGCCCGGCGCAAATCGCCATCGCACAATTGCGCCAGCGAGGTGAGCACCGCATCGCTCGCCCGCACGCGCAAATTGCCCAGGCCCCGTTGTGTATCCTCCAGGGCTCGGCGCAATACGAGCGCGACCGCCTCCGTCGGCAACGGTTCGAGTCGAAAAAGATGGCTGCGACTCAGCAGCGGCGGGATGACATAAAAGCCGGGGTTGTGCGTCGTCGCGCCAATAAGCCGCACCTGACCGGACTCGACATCCGGCAGCAGCAAGTCCTGCTGGGCCTTGTTAAAGCGGTGGATTTCGTCGATGAACAGCACCGTGCGCTCCGTGGGCCGCGCCCGGGCGAGACGCAGCTCGTCGCGCAACTCAGCGACATTGGAGAGCACGGCGTTGATGCGCACAAAGCGGCTGTGCGTTTCAAGGGCGATGACTTCCGCCAGGGTCGTCTTGCCGCAACCCGGCGGGCCGTAAAAAATCAGGCTGCCAAAAGTGTCGGTGCGCACCAGGTGCGGTAGCAGGCAATCCGGCCCCAGCAGGTGTTCGTGGCCGATGACTTCGGCGAGCGTCTGCGGGCGCATTCGCAAGGCGAGCGGCCGCGCAAAGCCCACGGCCGGTTGCTCGCCCGCCGCACCCGTCCCCGCACGGGCCCGGGCAGATTCTTCAAAAAACGATGACTGGAGCGGCTGTTCCATGAATGGTGAACAGCCAACTCTCCACCTTTAATGCCCCACGCTCAAGGAAGAATGCACGACTGGAAATTACTTTTTCGGGATTGCTGGGAGTTGGGCGAGGCGATTTAACATTAAATAGAACAATCCTATGGTAGTTCACCTCGATGATTTGCCGGTTTTTAAAGTTAAAAGCATCTCCATGGTTGGTAATGAAGCCAACCTCATCGGGACATTTAATCATCTTAAGAGTGTTCGAAATGGAAGGAGCTGGCTTTACTCTGGCAATGCTGAGTCGCTTATTGGCGACCTAATGGATCTCGACGCAGTAAACCGCAACGCGATCTTTAACGCCCCATTTTGGTCACCCAAGAGTCCAATTCAAATTGGTAGTTCAGTGCCTTGGGTTGATGGCTATTGGCAGGCTTATCACGTTACCATGATCATTGACCCTCAGGCTAAATGGGAACGGATAGCCTTTGTGCCAAGTGATGCACAGCATTATACATTTCAACATAATAACCTCATGTACCGGGGATGGCAAAAGCTTGGAGGCAAGTTATCTGAAGGTCATATACCTACCCATATCGAAAAAAATGGCTGGGACCATGAACACTGTCAGTTGTGTAATGGACACATCGGCCGAGGCGGACAAACTCATGGATATCTTAATGATCAAGACCAATGGCTATGTGAGTCTTGCTATGAGCGTTATGCAAAATCGCACAACCTGGAATTCCTATTGGAGTCTTAATTTCGCCGAAAGTTTTGGTTTACGCATCAATCGTCACGCTCTCGGTGGCCTTGGCTTGGCAGAGGAGAATAACGTTTTGCGATTTGTCCGAGGCGTCGAGGGCGTCTTCGACTTCCATCGTTACCTTGCCCTCCACTAGCTGGCATTTGCACTGACCACAGATGCCAGAACGGCATTCAAAGTCGAGAGTGAGTCCGGCGTCTTCAGCAATTTCGAGCAGAGTTTTATCCGACACCAATGGCACGGACTTGCCGGTGCGCAGAAAGGTGAGTTTCGGCTCGCCGAAATCTTCCTCCGAAGGAACGGAGCTGGGCGCAACTTGTGAGGCGGGAGCGATACCAGAGCCAGTGGACGCGGTTTCGGCGCGTTTGGCGGCGACAAAGGCCTCGGACTTAATTTGTTCTTTCGGCACGCCCAATTCGCGCAGCAATTGGATGGTCGGCTCCATCATGGAAGCCGGGCCACAAATATAAACCGGGTGCATTGCGAGGTCGGGGATAGCCTCATTTAAAAATTTGGCGGTGATGCGGCCATGCCTTCCCGCCCAATCCGTACCCTGTGCCCGCGAGAGGGTGACGTGCAGCCGCAGATTGGGAAATCGCTTTTGCAAATCCTCCAGTTCCTTTCGAAAAATGATGTCGTGCGGAGTCTTTGCGCTATAAACAAAATGAATCCCGCCCTTCCATTGCCGCGCGGTCAAGTGACGCAGGATGGACATTAACGGCGTAATGCCAACACCCCCGGCAATCAGGACGACACTCGAAGACTCCGTGCCGCCAAAGGTGAAACGTCCGGCTGGTGCGGTAACATTGACCACCTGGCCTTCGCGGAATGTTTCGTGCAAATGGCGAGAGCCATAACCGTTTTCCTCGCGCTTGACGGTGATCTCGCAATAGCTGGACTGGGTCGGTGACGACGCGATGGTGTAGGTGCGTTTGACTTTTTTGCCATCAATGAGCAAAGAAAGTATCAGGTATTGTCCAGGTTGATGCTTGAACGGCAGCGGCTGGCCGTCCGGGTCGGCGAAACGGAAGGTGCGTACATCGGGCGTTTCCTGGACGATGCTAACTATTCGCAAAGGACCGGACCAGATGCGCGGCGACGGGGTAGTAGCTGTTTGAGACGGTACAGATTTACGCCAAGACGCCACCAATCGAAATCCGAGCAACGCCGCCAGCACTGCGGCAAAAGTCAGCGGGAGGCGCACGTCGGCCTTCGTCTGCATATAATAATGGATGACGCCTAAAGTGGCCACGAGGTACACCAGTTTGTGCAGTGCACGCCAGCGTGGTCCACCCAGGCGCTTGATCATTGAATTTGTCGAGGTCACCGCCAGCGGCACCATCAGCAGCAGCGCCGTGATGCCCACGAACAGGTATTTGCGTTTGAACATTTCCGACAACGCCGTCGTGACGCTGAACGGATGGTCGAGACTAAGACCAAAGAAGATTAGAAAATGCAGGCACCCATAAAAAAACGCATAGAGCCCAAACGTACGGCGGGAAAAAATGAGCCAGTTCCAGCCGGTGATTTTGCGGATGGGCGTCACCAGCAGCGTCAGCATCAAAAAAACTAGCGTCAGCATCCCGGTGGTGAGGATGGCGAAATTCACTGGGTTGGCTCCCAGCTGACCATTGAGCGCATCCCAGCCTAGCAACACCAGCGGCACGCCGCCGTTGATGAGCACGAGAAACTTGGCGAAGCGAATATCTTTCATCGTGGCTCGCCCGCTTAGTAATTCGCGCGCAGATTCATTCCAGCGTACATCGAGGCCACCTGGTCGGCGTAGCCATTGAACATCAGGGTGGGGCGGCGGCCGGATTCGCCGATGCGTTGCTCCGTGGCCTGACTCCAGCGCGGGTGGTCCACCGTCGGATTCACGTTTGCATAGAAACCGTATTCATTGGGCGCCGCGATGTTCCAGCTGGTCGGTGGCTGATCGGCGACTAGTTTTATTTTCACAATGGATTTGATGCCCTTGAAACCATATTTCCACGGAGTCACGAGCCGGATGGGTGCGCCGTCCTGCGGTGGCAGCGCCCGTCCATACATTCCACTGGCGAGCAGGGTGAGCGGGTGCATCGCTTCATCCATGCGCAGGCCTTCGACGTAGGGCCATTGCAGCACGTCACTTTCCTGCCCCGGCATGCGATTGGGGTCGTGCAAGGATTCGAACGCGACGTACTTGGCGTCACTGGTCGGCTCCACTTGCGCGAGCAATTTGGACAGGGAATAACCGGCCCAGGGAATCACCATCGACCAGCCCTCTACGCAGCGCATGCGGTAGACACGTTCTTCCGGCGGGCTTAGCTTCAGCAAATCGTCGATGTCATAAACCTTCGGATTGTGCACGAGTCCCTCGACCGATACCTGCCAGCCCTGGGTGGTAAAGGCCTTGGCCGCATCGGCCACGGCTTCCTTGTCGGTCGAGAACTCGTAGAAATTATTGTAATGCGTGATGTCTTTAAACGGCGTCTGCGCATCCGCCGCGTGAAAGCCGGAGGCAGCGTTGGTGTCGGCGGTAACTGTTTGTAGTCCTTTAAGCACCGGAGTATCCACCGTGGTTGTCCCCACGTGGTTGAGTTTGCGATAGACCAACCCCGTCGCCACTGCGCTGGCGGCGGCGATGCCCGTTTTGATAAAATTCCGCCGGTTGAAATAGAGCGAGGGCGGCGTAATTTCTCTGGGGGAAATTTTATTCGGCTCTTTCATGGAGGGGAATTTTTATTATTGTAAAAGGAAATGGTTGGGCGTCGAGAAGATCTGGGCGCGGTTGAAAGGATTTACGCCTAGGTCACCAATCCGGCTAAATCCTGTTGAGACACCTTGCTGACCAAGGCAAAGACTTGGTCCCCATTTTTCCAGACATAACTGTTCCAGCCATGGTCATTGCCCCAACTGTGGTCCGGATAACCCTGGGGCAAATTGGCCCCGGGACTCCAAACAAATAAGTGAACGAGATGGCCTTGGTCCATGAAGCAGATGACACTGACCGCGACGCCGTCCGTGGTGTGTATTCTTCCACAACCTATGGGTGAGACCCCCGCCAAAGATTTTGGCAAGGTCGCCGGGAATGGCGCTCCGGCGTTCTTTAACCAGGCTTGGATCTCCGCCACGTTCGTAGACGGGTGCTCCGGGGCGGCGATGCCGTCGGCCCACCCGGCTAGTTGGGCCGGCAGCCCGACCCCGACGCCACTCGGAATTGCTGAGCCAGAACTGGATTTGAAATAATACATCCCAACCAAGCCGAATCCTAAAACCGCACAAGCCGCCAGCGCAAGCGAGCGCCAGAGGATTAACTTCGAGCGCACGGGCTTGGCCATATTAACCATGGTCAACAAGGCCTGTTTGTTGTGGGACTGGACGGGATGTTGGCCGATGACCGAGGCGATCGCCTGATCGCGTTTGCGCTCTTGTGCAAACCAAGCCCGCAACTCGGGATCGCGTTCAGCCTGCTCCAGGGCCTCCCGGAAACTGGGGTCGGTGGCGTCTAGGCCGTTCGGACGGTAGGCGCTGAGTATTTCTTTGGCGGTGTCGTTATTCATTTCAGGCCTCTTTCTCGAATGGGGTAATGGTGGGTTTTTCGCCAGGTTGGCGATCCATGACTTCGCGCAACTGGTCTTTGGCCCTGCGTAAACGCGACATGACCGTACCGATGGGCACATCCATGATTTCGGCAATCTCCCGGTAAGAATGATCTTGGAGGTAAAAAAGCACGAGCGGGGTCCGGAATCGCTCCTCCAGACTGTCCAGCGCCGACCACACCAGTTTTGCATCCAGACTTTGGCCGGCAATATCGTTGCTTTCCCGGATTGAGTGGATCGTTGAGGTATTAGCCTCGCTCAATTCCGTGGCCGGGTGCCGGGTGCGCTGACGGATTTGATCGAGAAACTCATTATTGACCACCGAAAACAGCCAGGTTTTGGCCCGGGCTGAATCGCGCAGGCCGCGACCTTGCCGGGCCCACTTCAAAAACGCATTTTGGGTCAGATCTTTGGCCTCGCTGTCGTTGCGGGATAGTGAATAAGCAAACCGGCACAATGGCTCATACCAGCGGTCAACCAATTCCTTAAAGTGTTCTTCAAAGGTCATCGCTTTACTTGTGACGCTGGGGCGGGCCATTTATTCCCGCGATGGTTGCTCCGCCCTTGATCAACCACGATGGTCCGATGCTTGCCATCTGCCGATTCTATATTTTTCCGACTCTTGGGCAATTCGTCATATCGCGTACAATCGGCGCCCTATTTCAGCCAACCGCCGACCGCTTGGGCTGGCGGCAATTCGTTTTCTTCCGTGACCCAAACCGCGATGGCTTTTTCACCAGGCTGCGCCGCAGCGAGCACAAGCGGAGTTTCCGGGCCGCCCAATTTTACCGACTGAAAGGAGAGAACGACAAAATCGTGATGCAGCGTTTGCCCGTTGTTTTCACCGGCTTTTACCGAGGTAGCGAGGTCACAGCCCAGCAGCGCCACATGGGCTTCCCATTTTTTGCCGGTAGAGGCGGGCAGGTAGGAAATTACCAGGGTGCGTTTATCGTCCAGCTTGGCGCGAAGTAACCCGGCGTCAGTTTTGGACAGCGTTGGCGTGGGGCCGCGCTGCCATTCCTGGCCGTTGAGGATAAACTCCGGCGTGTAAATAGTCGGATTGTGCCAGGCGACGGCAAAAGCTTTCTGTCGTTCGGTGAATTCCGGGGAGGCATAATGGTCGGGCCAGCCGAGATTATCCCAATACGTCACATGAAACGAAATCGGGACATAGTTTTTCCACAGGCCGGCATCCTGACTTAGTTTGGACAGCCAAGCTTCAGCAGGCGGGCAACTGCTACAGCCCTCCGAGGTGTACAACTCGAGCAAGCTGACGCGGGGCGGGCCGCTTTGGAACACGAGGTCTTTCGCCCCGGCCGAACTGATTATTGCCAAAGCCAGCATGAGTCGAATTCCAGCGCGAAAATAGTGGTGCATATTTTATGGCCTTTTCATCAGGTATCGATTCCCGCTGCGAGGGTTAATGGCTTCAAGCTAGGGACTGGTACTGGACATGGGAGCCGAGGTGCCCATGGCGGGCGTCATACCCATCGTTGGTGCTGGCGTTGCCATTGGCGCGGAGGTGTCCATGGCGGGTGCTGGAGTCATCATCGGGGCGGGGGTGCTCATTGCGGGTGCTGCCATCCCAGTGTCTGCACCCATGGCTGGTTTAGCCATCGGCGCCGCCATACCCATCGTCGTAGCCGTGGTGCCCATGGCGGGAGTGGCCATCGGAGTTGCCGCGCTCATGGCCGGTGCTGGAGTCATCATCGGCGCTGGAGCGTCCATGGCCGGGGGCGGGGTCTTTTTTGAGCACCCTGCCAGCAGCAGAGCAGAGGTGGAAAGTATAAAAATCGCGAGCGAATATGTCTTTTTCATAATGGAGTTTTTGGAAGTTAGTTTTGTGGAATTCGTAACTTGTGACGATGGTCGGCGCTTTTTATTCCTGAAAAAATAATGCCGTCATGCCAGAACGTTAAAGAGTTGAGCAGTAGCTGGTGGTCATTTACATTCCCGGCATGGTCACCATCACTGGCGAATACCTCGGCGACTTGCACTGCCGGGCGGTGCACGGGCCGTCCGGGGCAGTCCTTGAAACGGACGCACCCAAAGATAATCAGGGCCGGGGCGCGGCGTTTTCGCCCACGGACCTTTGCGCCACGGCGCTCATGACTTGCATGGCGACCATCATGGGCATCCAGGCGCGCACCCTTGGCTACGACCTGGCTGGACTCAAAATGGAAGTCCACAAAGACATGACTGCCGCGCCGCCGCGCCGCATCGCGCGATTGGAAGTCATTTTTAATTTTCCCCGGCCCGCAGATGAAACCACGCGCACCCGTTTGCAGCGTGCCGCCGAGACCTGCCCCGTGCATTACAGCCTCAATCCCGACGTGAGCATTCGCACCATCTTCAAATGGCCCAACCCATGAGCACGTCGGCGTCCCCTAATCTCGTGGCCGCTTTGAGCATTGCCGGCTCGGACTCCGGTGGTGCCGCGGGTATTCAGGCCGACTTGCTCACCTTTACCGCGTGCGGCGTCTATGGCACGACGGCCATTACGGCGCTTACGGCACAGAATCACGTCGGCATCACCGCAGTCCAGGCGTCACCGCCGGCCTTTGTCCGCGCGCAGATTGACCAGGTGCTCGCGTATTATCCCGTACGCGCCATCAAAATCGGCATGTTGCTCAATACGGAAATCATCGAAGCCGTGACGGAATTTGTAACCGCGTCCAATAAACTTCCGGTGGTGGTGGACCCCGTGATGATATCCAGTTCCGGCGCCATGTTGCTGGAGCCCGCCTCGTTGCAAGTCTTCACGCAAAAATTATTGCCCCACGCTGCGCTCATCACGCCGAATTTTGACGAAGCTGCGGTGCTGTTGGGCGGCAAGCCGGAGTCCACCCCGATTGCCATGGAGCACGCCGCGATTGCGCTGGCCCGGCTGTTTGGCACGGCCGTGCTGCTTAAAGGAGGGCATTTCCCACTCGAGCCTGTGCTCGATGTGCTGGCTGGGCCGGAGGGTGTGCGCACGCGCTTGCGTGCTCCGCGCATCAAAGGCGTCGATACGCACGGCGGCGGTTGTCGTCTCGCGGCGGCCATCACGGCTTATTTGGCGCGCGGATTTGGTTTGGTCGAAGCGGTGGAGCACGGTCACGCGTATTTGCAAAGCATTTTAAATGCAGCACCACTCGAGTGGAAGGGCCGCGCCATCCTGCCGCAGCGGCTGCCGGGGCCGGAAAAGTCCTGACGAAACTCTGACAATTTTTGGCGAGATATTGCGGCGAACTTCTGCTATGGTAGCGCCGTTCCCCATTCCGGGGGACTTGGTTCAAAGAAGTGTTTTTCGACAGGGTGAACGCTCAAAACACCGCTTTGCACCAGGGGCTCTTTATCCCCGAATATGTGCTCGCATAACCCCATTAAATCCTGCTTAATCACCCGTTACCTATGAAGAAAATCCTCCTCCCCATCCTCATTGCCTGCGCGTCCGCCCTGCCCATGCAGGCCCAAACTGTTCTCACGGTTGACGTGAGCGCGGTATTAACGAACTTGAAGGAAGTAAACACCGAGCTCGCCAAGCTGAACACCGCGGCGAACGAGTACCAGACTTTCCTGCAGGACAAAGTAACCAAGATCCAAGGCGACCAAAAGAAGGTTGATGATCTCGTTGCCCAGGCCTCCAACGAAGCCATTCTCCAGGACTCCCGCGACACCTATAAAAAGGAAGCCATCTCGCAGAACCAGACGCTGAATGCCGAGAAGGAAGAAGCCACGAAGTTCCAGACCGAGAGCAACCAGGTGATCCAACAGCGCCAGAATGACCTCGTGAAGAACGAACTCGACAAGATTCGCACGGCCGTCAAGCAAATCGCCTCCGACAAGAAGGCCTCGATTGTGCTCAATTCCGCCAACTTGAACATCGGCAGCGCCGTTCTGTTTTCGGCCACGACCGTCGACGTCACGCAAGACGTGGTGACCAAGCTGAATGCTGATTACGCCGCCATGGCTGCCACCGCCGCTCCGGCTGCTGCCTCCGGCACCGCCGCCAAATCGGCTGACACCAGCAAGAAATAACGTTTCCGGCTTCGCTGGAAATTTCGCAAACGGCGCCGCGCACATTACTGTGCCGGCGCCGTTTTCATTTGCACCCGGCGCGTCCTCGGCTAAATTTTATTTCCAGTGCGCATTGCCTATAAAGTGGAAGACTTGGTGCACCTCGTCGGCGAAGGCCGGGTCGAGGGGCAGCCCGCGCAATTGGTGACCAGCATCGCTTCGCTGAAGCAGGCCCAACCCGGCGATCTCGCCTTCCTGAGCAATTTGAAATATAAAGCTGATGTCGCGGCCAGTCGCGCCAGCATCATTTTGGTGCCGGAAGATTACGATGGGCATCCGGCGGAGGGCCAGGCCTTTGTCCGGCTCGCCAAGCCTTCGCTGGCGTTGGCCCGCATTTGTCGGGAGATTGAGCGCTTGCTCTGGCCCAAGCCGCCAGCGGGAGTGCATCCCTCGGCGCTGATCCAATCCGGTGCCCAAGTGGATGCCTCCGCCTACATTGGTCCGCTTTGTGTGATAGAATCAGGCGCCCAAATCGGCGCGGGCACGGTGCTGCAAGCCCAGGTTTATGTTGGGCGCGAAGCGCGCATTGGCCCCGATTGCTGGCTGATGCCTCACACTGCGGTCATGGAATATTGCCAGTTGGGCCGGCGGGTGCGTCTGCATTCCGGGGTCGTCATCGGTTCCGACGGCTTTGGCTACGACACCAATAAAGGACTTCACGAAAAAATTCCCCAAATTGGCCGGGCGGTCATCGAAGACGATGTGGAAATTGGCGCCAACACCGCCATTGACCGCGCCCGCTTTAATGAAACCCGGATTGGCGAAGGTTCCAAAATCGATAATCTCGTCCAAATCGCGCACAATGTTGTGGTCGGTAAACACTGCCTCATCACCGCCCAAGTGGGCATCTCCGGCAGCACTATTTTGGGCGACTATGTGGTCATCGGCGGCCAGGCCGGCCTCACCGGCCATTTGCACATCGGCTCGCAAACGATGATAGGTGCCCAAAGTGGCGTAACGCATGATCTGGAAGCCAAAAGTTATGTGCGCGACAGCCCGGCGATGCCCTACATGATAGCGCAGAAGGTACACGTCCTAAAGTCGCGCTTGCCCGATTTGTTCAAACGCGTCGCCACCCTCGAGGAAACCATTGGTCAGCTTGGCGGCAGTGGTACCGGCTCCCAGCGCAAAAAGTAACAAAAGTAAAATTAGGTTAATAACCCTAAATAATCGTTTATAAACAGGGTTTTGCGTATGGAGGGATTTGGAGTCTCGTTTGCTATGCAAACGATTGTATTGTAGAGCAATAATCCGTTTTACGTGGCACTCTAGGTGCTTACAGCAGGCTTGCCAATTAGGGTAAAGCCACTATTTTCGAGAAACCTGCCTTAAATGACCATTCGCCGATATCTCGAGTTCATGCATCACCGCAGGGTGTTATTGCAGACTGCCTTCGTAGTGGTTTTGACGTCTTTTTATTTCTGGTTTGTGCAAAGTCAGGAGAGTTTATCGGAAAACCGGGGGACCTGGATCGAAAATATCGAGAACTATATGATGCAAGTGCGCTTGCACAAGCGTCCCCCCTTGGCGGCGCCGACGGACGTGGTCGTCATTGCGATTGATGAAGGCACTTTTGAAGCTGATTACGAAATTCACCACGAGAAACAAAATCCGGCCATGCTTCGCGCCCAGATTCCCGAATTGGCTTATTTTGGCAACGAGTCGCTGCAATGGCCGTATGACAATAATTTGTGGGCAAAATTGACGGACCGGCTGCTCGGCGCCGGGGCCAGTTTTGTCGCCTATGATTTTGTGCTCGGTAAAAATCCTGCCGGAGGCGAAGCCGGCGATGCTGCCCTGGCTGAGTCATTTTTTCAACACGCCGATCAAGTGGCCATTGCCTCCAGTATTGGAGAGAGCCTCGACGGCTCGCGCGCAATCATGGAAACGCCACCGGCTGAGCTGATTCCCAAAAAAGCGGTGGACATGGTCGGCCTGTCTGACGAGGAAAAAGATCGTTCCGACGGAATGGTTCGCCGAATTAAGCACATGCGCAATATCGGGCCGGCCACTCGCACCGTCAATCGTGGTTCGTCCGACAGAATTTCGCGCATCCGAGTCCAAAACGAAAAATCCCTCAGTTATCTGGCGGCAAGTAGATTATACGCTAAAACTCTGGATGAGGATACCCAGCAAAACACCCTTTTGAATTACTATGCGCTGAATGACCCCATAAAAAGCATTCCCCTGTGGGAGGTTTTGGTCAATTGGGACACCACCTACGATCATGGTGACTATTTCAAGGGCAAAACAATTTTTATCGGCCCCACTGCCCAAGTTCGCTTTCGCAAATATATATTCGACACCCCGGCCGATTTACAACCCGGCGTGCAAATCCAGGCCACGGCCTTTGCCAATCTGGTCCATGGTGATACACTGCGCCCGGCGTCCGACTTGATGGTGTTGATCCTCGTCTTGGGTCTGGGGGCGATGGCGCTGATGGTTTCGCTCTGGATGCGCGCGGTTCTGATCAAACTGGCCCTGTTTTTTGCCTTGGGCGGCATATTTTTTGAGGCCACCCAGCACATTTTTAATGCCTACGATGTCATCACGCCGGTGGCCGGGGCCGCCATTATTTTGCTGGGTTGCGGCGCCTTTGGCACGCTTTACGACTACCTCCTTGAGCAACACGAGCGCCAGCGCACACTGGACACTTTCGAAAGCATGGTTTCGCCCGGGGTTGCCGGCCTCGTGCTCAGCCACCGGGGCGATTTGGAAAAACGACTGGGTGGCCAACGACAGGAAGTCGTGGTGTTGTTTGGCGACATCCGCAATTTTACCAAGATGAGCGAAAAATTGGAGCCCGAGACTTTGGTGGCCCAATTGAATGAGTACCTCGAAAGCATGGTCGGCATTATTCAAGATGAAGGCGGCACTCTCCAAAAATACATTGGCGATGCCGTCATGGCTGCGTGGGGCGACGTGCGCGTGCAACCGTCGGCCGATGGGGCTCACCATGCCGTGCAAGCCGCCTTGCGCATGCAAGCCGCCCTCCACTTGTTAAATCAGCAATGGCTGACCGCGCCCCATCGCGAACAATTGAAATTGGGCATCGGCCTCAATCACGGCGAAGGCATCGTTGGCCGTATTGGCCATCCCCGGCGTATGGAATTCACCGTGCTGGGTGACGCGGTCAATTTGGCCGCCCGCCTGGAAGGCGCGACCAAGCATTACCGCCAGCCCATTTTGGTCGGAGAGTCCATTTATGACATGACCAAGGAGCAGTTTCTTTATCGCTTCGTGGACAAACTCGTCGTGCAAGGCAAGACCACCTCGGTGCGCGTGTACACTCCCCTCGCTAATCGCAATAGTGGTGAACGGCCTCCGGCGGGACTTAGCGAATATAACGCCGCGCTGGAAAAGTACTACGTGCGTGAATTCGCTGCTGCCACGGAGCTGTTTCAACTCGCCAAGACTAAATTTGGCGGCACCGATTTCCTGTGCGATAACTTCCTCGCCCGGTGCAATTATTATTACCGTTATGAACCCCCGCCGGGTGATTGGGACGGTACGTGGCAACTCACCGAGAAGTAGGGTTTCTAGGTACTCAAGAATGCTTGTTGCCCAGCGGTTCGTGGATTAGCTTTGTTAAAACGGGCATCGTTGTTGCCCTTTCGGCAATTATGGGAACCCACCGTTAGGATTACGGGTCAGACTCTATTATAATACCCCCGGCCATGCGGAAAGCGTTTTTTACATTTTTAGTTCTCGCCCTGCTTTCCCCGCTCTGGGGCCAGAGCATTTTGCCTGACTCTACGGTCTACACCCCGGAGCAAGTGGATGAGCTGGTCGCGCCGATTGCGCTTTATCCCGACCCGCTGGTCGGATTGATTTTGCCCGCCTCAACCGCACCAGGTGATATTGTTTTAGCCGCCCGTTACTTTGATGCCAATGGCGACCCCGATCAGGTGGACAATCAGCCATGGGATGAAAGCGTCCGCGCGCTGGCCCATTACCCCGATGTCATTAAATGGCTGGATGACAATCTCGATTGGACCACCACCTTGGGCCGCATCTTTCTCTTGCAACCGACGCAAGTGATGGAGTCTGTCCAGCAATTGCGGGCCCAAGCCCGGGCCAATGGGACGCTGGTGGACACCCCGCAGCAAAATATAATTTTGGATGGTAGTGCCATCGAAATCGTTCCCGCCCAGCCTGATTCCATTTGCATTCCGCAATACGACCCCGACTTGGTGTTTTTTGATGAACCGGTGGTTTATACCACGCCCATCATTTTCTTTGGACCGCCTTGCCGGGTGGGCCCGTGGCTGCATTTTGACTGTGA
>Ga0206951_1142_pt1 | contig 16058 bp, 16 predicted proteins | sample Alteio_BWOrgHeat_38_FD_152974 | JGI IMG/M metagenome (GOLD analysis project Ga0206951, IMG submission 152974) | Enriched cells from forest soil in Barre Woods Harvard Forest LTER site, Petersham, Massachusetts, United States -... | ecosystem: Environmental > Terrestrial > Soil > Temperate forest >... | reverse complement strand
AAGTCGCGCTAATCGGCGGATTGCCCGGAGCGTTCAATGCAGCTCAACGTAATCTCGGATTTGAGGATGCAATGGGAGAGGCTAAGGCTTCGATCGTCGCGTCTCAGCCGGCAGACTGGGACACCGGGAAGGCAAGCACCATCGTTTCAGCGGTCTTAACTCAACATCCAAATCTTAAAGCGATCCTCTGTGCCAATGACAGCATGGCGCTGGGCGCCATCGGGGCGCTGAACGGCGCAAACAAAGCCAAGCAAGTGTTGGTTGTCGGTTTTGACAACATCTCTGCAGTCCAACAGCTTATCAAGGAAGGCAAGGTGCTCTGCACCGCCGATCAGCACGGAGATCAGATCGCGGTCAATGGAATCGAATTTGCCCTCGATATCCTTCATAAAAAAGCGGCTCCGAAGGATAAGGAACTTCCAGTCGATCTCGTTACGGCACAAACGCTTTCCGGTTCGAAGAGCGGATGAAGCAAATCGCTTTCGCGTCCTCGGGGCTTACCAAGTGATACGGAGAAACAACCGCGCTGCATGATGTCGGGTTGCAGTTAGCGACTGGCGAGATTCAAGCGTTGGTCGGCGAAAATGGAGCGGGGAAAAGTACGCTGGCCCGGATACTGTGCGGTCTCACCTCTCCCGACAATGGGGAAATGGAGCTTCTTGGGAAGCCGTATAAGCCGACAAGCCGAGTCGACGCAGAGCGACTAGGAGTGCGCATCGTGCTGCAGGAACTCAACCTTATCGGCACTCTTTCGGTTGCCGAGAACCTTTTCTTGCGGAAAATTCCAAGCAGGTTGGGGTTGATCGATTATCGAGTCTTGCACTCGCGAGCCGCAGAACTATTGGAGCAGGTCGGTTTGGAGAGCGTCGATCCGAGGGCCGCCGTCGAGACCCTTGGTGTTGGCGTAAGGCAGATGATCGAGATTGCTGCCGCTTTGTCAGAAGATTGTCGCCTGCTGATTCTCGACGAACCGACGGCTGCCCTCACCGAAGTCGAAGCAGAACGACTTTTTGGACACCTGTTCCGTCTGAGAGAGGCTGGCGTCGCGATCGTCTATGTTTCACACCGAATGGAGGAGATTAAGCGGTTGGCGGATCGGATCACAATCCTCCGAGACGGTCTCCGTATTACCATGACGCCGGCCAGCGAGATTTCGCTAGACGAGATCATCCGACACATGGTCGGTCGGGACCTCACAACCAGCCTCCGCAATACGAGATCGCGGGGTTCATCGGCCATGCGAGTCGTGGGCGTGGGGTCGGGGTCGGTCGTAAAGGATGTCAGCTTTGAACTGTTCGAAGGGGAAATTCTTGGAGTCGCGGGCCTCATGGGCTCGGGGCGGACCGAGACAGTTCGAACCCTCTTCGGAGCAGACCGCCGAACAGACGGCGAACTCTATCTTCAGGGTTCGGACCAACCCGCGCAGATAAGCAGTCCACAAAAAGCAGTGAAAAACGGACTCGCACTCTTGACGGAAGACAGAAAAGATCAGGGACTGATGCTTCCGCGCCCGATCCGCGAGAATTTGACGCTGCCGTGGCTGCGGAGGGTGTCCAACCGATTTGGTTGGATTCGGTCGAAACGAGAATTTGTTGAGGCTTCCGCTATCGCTAACCGGCTTGATATTCGCTGCCAATCGCTCGAACAGCCGGTCGGAGAACTGAGCGGTGGCAACCAGCAAAAGGTCGTGTTTGCAAAATGGCTTGCAACCGACTGCAGAGTCTTGTTGGTTGATGAGCCGACCCGCGGCATCGACGTTGGTGCGAAATTTGAAATCTACGAACTCCTGAACGATCTGGCGTCACAAGGCAAGGCGATCCTTGTCGTTTCTTCCGATCTTCCGGAACTAATGGCGATTTGTGACCGCATACTCGTGATGTCTGGGGGCCGGATGGTTGCCACATTTTCGAGCAATGAATGGACGGCTGACAAGATCATGGCGGCAGCGCTGAGCGGCCACGAGAACCCGCTAACCTCGGTGCCACAACGGTAAGCGATGACAACAAAGAACCTCAAAGCCGCGCTTGTCGAATATGCCGGGCTCGTCGTCGTGCTGATTGTGCTGGTAGCATTTTTTAGTTTCAAGGCTGGCAATTTCGCGACTTCGTCCAATTTTGTGACGATCGCCAATCAGATCCCGGCTCAAGTGGTTGTCGCGATTGGGGTCACTTACGTTCTGGTTGTCGCAGAGATCGACCTATCGGTTGGCTCGGTGCTGGGTCTAAGCGGAGCCGTCTTAGGCGTGCTATTTCTCCAGCGTCATGTTTCTATGTCATTGGCTATCACAGGCTGCCTTACTGTCGGCTTGCTTTGCGGCATCTTTAACGGGCTCGTCACGACCGCGTTTAGGCTTCCCTCGTTCATAGTCACGCTTGGTGCACTAGAAATCGCGCGAGGCGCCACATATTGGGTTTCCCACTCTCAAACTCAATACATCGGATCACCCATCGAACCGATTGCGGCGACTTCAGTTTTCGGACTTTCTCTCCCATTTATTCTTGCAATCGCTTTGGTTATTATCGGCCAGGTGGTTCTCTCACGAACCGTATTTGGGCGCTACATGGTTGCGGTTGGCACGAACGCGGAAGCGGTCAGGTTGTCCGGAATCGACCCGAGACCGATCAAACGAGCCGTATTCATTATTTGCGGCTTGCTTGCATCGTCAGCGGCATTGATCGACACCTCCCGTTTTCAAAGCGCCGATCCAAACGCAGGGGTTGGCCTCGAACTGCAGGCGATCGCTGCTGTCGTGATCGGAGGTACAAGCCTCATGGGCGGTCGGGGATCGGTAGTAAGCTCTTTCGTCGGCGTTGTGATCATCGCAGTGCTCGGGTCCGGGTTGGCAGCGATGGGCGCGCAAGACGAAGTCAAACGTGTCGTGACCGGCTGCGTGATTGTATTGGCGGTGATCCTAGACCGATACCGGCACCGGAAGAGAGCCGCGTAGTCAAGGTGGACTCACTCCCTAAGTGGGGTGGCAGCTGTCCGAGAGCAGCCAGGGCGCATCTCTTCTGTTCCACGTCTTCTGGACAGCGTTTCGGATCGCTCTCCGTTTCCGGCAATCGACTGACCGACGACCCCTGCGCGAAATGTATTCGTCCAGTCACCGCTTTGGTAAGCCCTGCAAGGGCTTCGATGCCGCGAGACGTTTTAACGCGACCAGTAGAATTCAGCCGTTACTAGCTTGTCTCTCAATCGTCAAAATACTGTCTGGGGTGTTCTCTGTGTTCGTTAAGTACCTTGCTCAGCATTCGCTTACCTTTCTCTTCGTCACCTTCGTGTGGATAGGATTCCCATCTACCGCTCAAGCCCAAGTCGAGGGGCCACGAATGACTTGGCTCCAACTCCGCAACCAGGACGTCCGACCGGAACTTATCCAATTGTTCAAAGAGATGAACGTGCCGTTTTCAATTGCGCCCGAGGTCCAAGGGAAAGTAACGCTCGATCTAAAGACCCTCACATGCGCGACAGCTCTCCAGAAGGTCCTTCATGAAGTTGACGCCACCTATCGGGTGCAAGATGGAGTCTACGAAGTTGTCCCCAACCAAGTGGACGTTATTCTTCGTAATTACGGCGGAAAAGGCGAATCTGTCGTGTCGAACCACCTCCGATTCATAGATGAGGATGTACGGGACTCGGTAGGTGAGATCCTCAAAGCTTACGGAAAGGCCTATACGATCGCTCCGGAGGTTCAGGGGAGGGTCACACTTGACGTTGAGAACGCACCCATAGACTGGGTATTAAAGCGGCTTCTGAGTCAAGTCAATGCTACTTTTCGCCGTCAATCGGGGGAATACGAGATTGTTCATGAGGAATTCGCTTCGAATGCGAGCATCACAACCAAACCTCACGGTACCGCCGACGTCGATCTCGCGCGTTCGTCTCAAGCCCAAACGCAAGACAAAGTCATCAAAGTCATCGCATTTCAGAAGACGGACGTTCGGGAAGCCCTAAGTCGACTGTTTCGTGAGGTTGGCGTGCCATTCTGGATTGCCCCTGATGTGCAAGGGAGCATAACGCTTAACCTATTCAAAGTCCCGTTCGGTATCGCGTTGCAGAACGTTCTATCACAGGGGAACGCTGCCAGTCGGGTGGTAGCCGGAATATACGAAGTTGTGCCACGGCCGGTGGAGATTAACGCCCCGGGGACATCCGAAAATCAAAACGCGTCGATTCACGTACGGTTCATCAGGGAAGAAGCCCGAGATGCGATTCGTGAGTTGTTTAAGGCATCTGGCAAGTATTGCTCGATCTCGCCGGACATAGCCGGGAAGATCACGATGGACTTTGAGAACGCTACCTTTGAGGCGGCACTAAGATGGATTTTATGGCAAGTAAATTCTAAATGCATTTTAAAGTCAGGAGTGTATGAGATCTTCCCGATAGAGCTCACGCCGAAGTCAGCAAGCAAAGGTTTATCTAGCGGTATAACTGCGGCCAACCTTGAGCCTTCTGCTCGTGACCTGATACAAAACCAGAATGTTCAGCAGGTCACCTTTGAGCAAACGGACGTTCACGTTGCCCTTCGACAGCTGTTCAACCAGATGCACGTGCCCTTCTCGATCGCGACCGACGTCCAAGGAAGCGTCACGCTTGAGCTTAGAAACGTCACATTCGACATCGCTCTACAAAACGTTCTGCGTCAAGTTGATGCGGTCTCTCGGGTGGAAGCTGGCGTTTTTGTAGTCGTGCTGCGGCAGGTAGTGAGCAACTACCCTGGTCTCAATGAACAACCCTCCGCTTCGAACCATTTCCGATTCAATAACGAAGATGTACGCTCAGCGATTCGTACGATTTTTGACGGTATCGGCAAGCCGTTTTCGATCGCTCCAGAAATACAAGGGAGGATCACGATCGATCTCGACAACGCGTCTGATGAGCTGGCACTGCGATTAATCTTGCAACAGGTCAGCGCCCCCTATCGGATCACAGGCGGAGTATACGAGATCGGCCCTGTATCGCATCGAAAGTGGAGTATACGAGATCGGCCCACCCACAACTAGGCTCCATATTACCGAGCTAGATCCAATCGACACTAAGCTTATGGTGCGGCCCTTTGATTCTAAGTGAAATCTTTTAAACCTCGGTCGGGAACACCTATGGCGCATCCTTGGCGAGTATGGCCGACCGATTAATTCGGTTAACATTGGCTCTGGAGGCGTCGTTTCCGATGGTGTCCAAATTGATAGCTTCTCCTCCCTACAAGTTCGACGATTCCGAATCTCCCGGAAGCGGCCCGATCTTTGAGCGGAGCAGAATGAGATCACTGGCGTCCTTGGGTCTTCCACTTGCGACTTTTGTCGCAACGTAATCTTCCAGACCTAAGATTGATACAGGTATACCGCCTAGCAATTCGTGGCTTGCGCGAGCAGAAGCCTCCTCGTAGTCGCATCCGTCTAGGAAGTTGAGAATCTCAACCCGGGTTTGCTCGTGCCCAAATAGACGAAATTTTCCTTTAGCGTGCATCTGCTGAACATCCGCATCAGAAATGGGCAAGCCGAAATCTGCCAGAGTAAGGTCAAGCTTCCGAGCGTTTTCTTCCGTTCGACGCATCCAGATGTCCAAGTGTTGGGTGTATCGAGCAACACCGTGGAAGGCAAGTGCATGAGCACCAACGATCAAAAACTCAACGTGCTGGTCCGTCAAGGATTTGATGAGATCCTGGAAATCTCGCTTCAGATCTTTCAGCATTGGGCGTGGAGATGGCGGTCAGGAGGCGAATTCGCTCACGACCCGTCCGAGCTAGGTTCTCCTCGCGGTCGGCCGTATCTGCTTCTTCGATGGCGCTAAAAATCTGAATCGTCCATCCTTCGCGAACTTGCATATTTTACCGTAACCGCCCGCTTCTTCCATAATCGTGGACTCATGTGGCCGTACAACTCTGACGAGACGCTGGCGATTGTGCGCCGAATTGCGAAAGAAGTTTTTTGTAACGGAGTCAGCGAACCATCGTTCCTCGCCCGAGGCTCCAATAACGCGGCATACGTGATCACCGAGAATGGTCGCAAATATGTCATCCGGGTCACCGGCGAGTGGCGGGAGCGAACGACCCGGCAGGAGCGTTGGTGTTATTCGCAAGCAAAAGCACTTGGCATTCCGGGTCCAGAAGTCATTGCGATAGGCAAAGTAGAAAAACTGCCTTACATCGTTCTGACCTTCGTAGAAGGAGAACCGGGCATCGATTCGAACATCGACCGGGACCACCTGTGGCGCGCCCTTGGCGAGTATGGTCGACTGATCAATTCGGTTAACATTGGTTCCGGAAGTGTCACTTCTGAAGGCATCGAGGTCTACCCGGACCCACTTGTTCAGTGGAGAGAGTGGGTTGATGCCGCCATCGACGTCGTAAGAAATGAGCGGCTATGCGAACTAGCGGCCTTTTCAATGCATCAAAGACAGACGATCCGGTCGATCTTGGCAGAAATGAGACGGCGTTCCTTCCGCCTCGGCTTAAGCCACGGGGACCTTGATCCCAGGAACGCGATCATCGACGAGAGCGGCAAGACTCACTTGATCGACTGGTGTTGCTCTCTTGTTAGCCTCGTTCCCCATGTGGATCTTTACAACATCTTGCGCGAGATGAGACCGGAGTCAGGTGAGATAGCTGCATACCTCGACGGATACGGTATGACTCGGGAGAAGTTTGAGGAAGTTCTACCGGAGGTAAGGGCCCTCGGGCTCGTGCAGCAACTTAAACAGGTTGGATGGGCAGCGGTAGATCGACCCGATCTCGTCCCCCCCTACATCGAAAACGTAGGGAAAACTGTCGTGGAACACTTGCAAACCATGAGTGACCGCTTACTTCTCCCTTGAAATAAGATTTGGTATCTGATTTCACTCCGAATACACTATTCCCGTGCTTTTGATCCCACTAATCGTTATGCATTCCTGTTTCAACCAGGCACCTCAAGTCGCAGATCCGCAGACTTATCTGGCTGATGTAACGAAATTGATGCGGGTAGATTGGCCAAATAATCGCACGATCAACATCGTAAGCCATGGCCACAGCGTTCCGGCGGGCTACTTTCAAACCCCTGCCGTGAACACATTCTCCGCGTACCCGCACTTGTTGCACGAGATTCTGGCAACGAGGTTTCCTCACGCTGTCATCAACGTCATCGTTACTGCGATCGGAGGCGAGAACTCAGAAGAAGGCGCAAAGAGATTCAGTGCCGACGTACTGTCTCTCCGTCCTGCTGTCGTGACCATCGACTACGCGCTCAATGACCGGGTAATCGGTCTCGAAAGAGCCAGAAAAGCATGGATTCGGATGCTTGAGCTATCGACTAAGGCAGGTGTCAAAGTCATTCTCCTCACCCCAACGCCAGATCAGGCGGCAAAACTGGACGATCGCGGCGACCCCCTAAACCAACAGGCTGAACAGGTTCGAGCTTTGGCGCGAGAATATCATGTCGGGCTCGTTGATAGTCTTGCTGAATTCAAGAAAGCAATTCATGCTGGCTCGCCTCTTCATTCGCTGATGGCGCAGTCGAATCACCCAAACCGGGACGGGCACATGCTTGTGGCTCAAGCGCTCGCGAAGTGGTTTCCGTAGCTAATTTGGAAAGTTCTGCATGTTTGAGGAACATGGGGAGCTACCTGAGGGTCTGCAGGATGATGGACAAGGATGCGGCAACAGCTCATGGAGATGCATTTGCCCCTTTTCTTGGCGGTTTCAAATGAAACATGGTTCAATTCGCCTTAATTCGCGGGGCTAGAGCCACCAAAAAAATATAGTAAGATATGCAAGCGGATTAATTTCGCAAATGTTTCGGCGGTTCAGCCGACTAAACGTACCTACTTCCTGTTCAGCACACTCGCGGTAGCTCATTTGGGCGACATCCCGTGGGGGAAGATGGATAAACAAAAGCACACGCTACTCTTAGTAGAGGACAATGTAGACGACGAGGAACTCTCGCTTAGGGCGATCTCCAAGTGCGGCGTTCCTTGCGAGGTCAAAGTCGCCCGACACGGCACTGAGGCCCTTGACGTCTTGCTTTCACCTGAAAGCTCGATCCCGGACTTAGTCGTCCTGGATTTTCACCTCCCTGGATACAACGGAGTCGAGATATTACGGGAACTGCGTAAAAACGAGAAGACTCGCCACTTACCAGTTGTGATGCTCAGTGGACTTGGGAGCGACAAAGACATAATAGACTGCTTGTCCGAGGGCGCGAACAGCTTCGTGGAAAAGCCGATGGACGCTCGAGTCTATGTCGACCATGTAGTACTTATCGTTCGGTATTGGCTTACCGTTGATACGCGCCCTGAGTTGCTGGCCGTTACAACGCCATCCTCCTCACTGACCCCCTGACCCACTGCCGAGCTGAACCACCGCCAGCATTCCGCTGACAAGTTCTCCACTTCGCGGCTCACGAGAGGCTCGCCGAAAGCGACGCCGAGGCAGACACATGACCGAAATCAAAGCCATGGAAATGGCTACCCATCTATTGGAAACCTACCCTGAGCGTGGATTCGATGTATCCATGCCCGACAAAGAGAGCTACGACTTAATGCGATCGGCGTTTGCGCGCCTCGGCCGAGATTCGGGGCCGGATGGTGAGTTTTTTGTAGTAAGGGTTTTTCCTGCCGTCGTGGGCTGAATCCGATCTTTTCAACACTTCAGATTCCGCATCGACTAAGGAGAAATTAACATGGAACCAAAGAAATCAAATCAAGACAATTCAGACGCAATGGCCTACGTCAAATCGCTTAAGATCGCACTCAAACGCCGTTTTGCAGGGGAATACCTTGTCTGGATCAGGGGTGGCCGAACGGGCGCCGCTCCCGTAAGAGGCGCGCTATCGCATACCGTTTGGCGAACGATCTGCACGAATCTGGACGGGCTGGCCTAATTTCAGTGGCCGGGGGGTTGGGCGATGGGGTTTGGGATCTCGGAGTATTACGGCCCAACCTTTGATGATTCGAACCAGAAGAAGGATCTGCCTTGGCAACGGCATAGCGAAACCGTTGCCAAGGCAGCAGCGGCAGGAAAGCTGGCGCACTCGCTGGGCTGAACAATCGAACGCGACCGTAGGAAAAAATTATGAAGACAATAGAAGAACTTTCAAATGATCAGCAACGCACGTACGATGCCCTTTTCCAACATCCTATCTCTGGCAATCTAGAACGCCGCGAACTCCGTTCGTTGTTTGCAGCCCTCGGAGAGGTTACGGATGAGCATAACGGCAACCTCAAGTTCGAGAGGAACGGGCACTCTCTTGTCCTTCACCCGACCCATCTAAACCAACCTACCGGAGTGGAAGACATAACGAGAATCCGGCACTTTCTAAAAGAATCGGAAGAGGTGGGCAAGCTTTTAGCGTCGGAACCGCTTTGTTTGCTTGTTGTCATCGAGCACCGGCAAGCTCTCGTGTTTCGGTCGGAAATGATCGGTTCGGTGCCAGAGAAGATCGTGCCGCACTCCACCCACCGCAATCCGCGTCACGTCCACAACGCTCAAGAACACGGTGGCCGCCAGTCTCGACCTGCCGGTCCCAGTTTCTATAAAGCAATCGCGGAGAACCTTGAGGGCGCAGACGAAATACTGATGTTCGGCACTGGAGATGGGGGCAGAAAATCCATGGACACTCTGCTCGTCGAATTGCGGGACAACCACAGCGAACTATTCCATCGAGTAGTGGGATCCCTTGAGGTTGGCGGGAAACACGCTACTGATGAGTTGCTACTCGAAAAAGCGAGAGAATTTTATCTCCACCGCCAAGAATTCGAAGGGCAAACGATCGGTAAAAACGTCGAAGTCCTGTAGGCAAAGAGTGCGGATTATTATCCACACAATGGTCCAAGGCGTGAAGCACGTTCTTCTCGAAGATTCGGGCTACCTATCGATCAGACGGGCTCTTAGACCGAATCCAGAGATAAACAGCGATGTGATCAGCTTGAAGCTATCGCTTTGAGCCGGTACATCCACGTCGAAGCGGCCGCTGAGGACCGGCGAATACCGGCGTTGAGCTTAACGATCAATTCGCCAAGTTCCGGATTTCCCCACCCCTGCCCTCCGAAGTTTTTTGCTCAGACAAAAACCGGGGAGGGCGCGACTTCAACTCCAACTACAATCGCACAGCTGAACCGCGTCGCTCGTCACGGCGAGGGTGTAGCTTTGAGTTCCGGATTGTGCCACCAACCGTCTTTTCGAATCAGCGCATCCGACTGGGGCGGTCCCCAACCACCGCGCCGATACGTATGAACCTTCTGGCGAGATTTGAGGACCGGATCGACAACTGCCCACGCGGCTTCAATCGCGTCTTCACGAGAGAACAGCGCACCGTTGCCTGCCATCGCATCGTTCAGCAGCCGCTCGTAAGGCGATTGTTCACCAATCAAGCCCTCGTGCAGATAGAGTTCTTCTTGGTTCCCAACGTACTCCTGTCCAGGGCGCTTGACTCGGGCCGCCAAGGCAATCGCAGAGTCGGGTGAAAGCCGAAAGCGCACATAGTTCTTCCGGTCCGCGTCGGGCGCTGAATCTTCGAATAGCCTTTGGGGCGGTGGTTTCAGCTCTACTAAGACTTCCGTGGCCTTATTGGCGAGGTATTTCCCGGAGCGCACGTACCACGGAACTCCCTCCCATCGCCATGAGTCGATGTAAAGTCTGATTGCGCAGAAAGTCTCGACGTCGGAGTCTGGGGCCACATTCGGCTCACTTCGGTAACCCTCATACTGTCCTCTAACCAAATCGTCGTGCGTGAGGGGGCGCATCGCTCGCAAGATCTTTGCTTTTTCAAGATTCACCTCCCCGTAGTTACGATCCGCAGGAGGCTCCATCGCAAGCAAGGCTACGACTTGCAGAAGGTGGTTCTGGACCACGTCGCGGAGACAACCGGCGGTTTCGTAGAATGCGGCGCGGTCTCCGACCCCGAAGTCTTCGGACATCGTGAGTTGCACGCTCGCGACATAATTGCGATTCCAGATTGGCTCCAAGAACGTGTTGGCAAATCGGAAATAGAGGATGTTCATGATCGCCTCTTTTCCGAGAAAATGGTCGATTCGGAAAATCGAGTCTTCTAAGAAAACCGATTTCGCAACGTCGTTTAGCTCTTTTGCGGATGCGAGGTCGCGACCAAACGGCTTTTCAACGATCACCCGTGCATTTTTTTCCAAACCGGCATTGCCAAGCCCTCGGATGACCGTCTCGAATAAGAACGGAGGAATAGCGAGGTAGTGTGCCGGGCGCGTAGCTGTGCCGAGGGCCTCCTTTAGGTCGCTGAAGGTGCCCGAGTCGTTATAGTCTCCGCTCACATAGCGCAATTGAGACATCAAGTGCTGAAAGGCAGTTTCATTGTCGATTCCGCCTGCATGTGCGATGCCGTCTTTGACTCGCTCTTGGAGATCCGCAAGTGTACATTTCGTTGAAGCGACGCCGATGACCGGCACCTCCAACGCGCCCCGTTTCGCTAAAGAATAGAGAGCCGGAAATATCATTTTGTGCGCTAGGTCGCCCGTACAGCCGAAAACAACTAGCGCGTCTGAGTGGAGGTCCGTCATTGTAAATCTAACCGATCCAAAGGTTACTTCAATGCGGCAGTCGTTCGGGGATACTCAGCCGAATCACACCGATCATATCGTCTGCCATTCCGTAATACACGTTGAACCTATCTGCCATTCCCAGATCGGATCGTTGATCAATTCCGGTAGGAAATACGACATTTGAGATGATTCCAAGGCGCTCCTGCGACTCCTGAGGGGTCAGCAAAGGGGTGGGAGAGCGGTATAGGACCTGAGACGGATTCTCTGTAGAAAGCACCATTACGCCGGCTGAGTAACAAATCGACCCTTCGACCTCACTGACACCATGGTAAATCAGCAACCAACCCAGCGGAGTGAGAATCGGTGGAGTACCTCCACCGATCTTGAGTATCTCCCAAGGCGCCACAGGAGCAGCGAGCCGATGATGCGAGGTGAAGTGACATAGACGGTTCGATTCGCACGCCTCGAGGGAAATATCCCGATAAGAAATCCAGATACTTTCCCGGTGAAGATCCTCAACCGTGTATTCCGAGTTACCTGCTTTTTCCTCCGGGCGAGTTCCAGGAAACAACGGACGGTGCAGCATCGCCAACGCCGGCTTCCCAAACGGATCGGGCACGGCCACCGGAAAGACGCTAGCATCTTTGTTATCGATTCCGTCAAATTCCAGGCTGTCGTAAGGCTCGAAAGTAGCCAACCCAAGACGCCTCCACTTTAGCAAGTCGTCCGAGACGGCAACGGCGATTCGTGGACCCCTTGGCGAGAATGCGGTGTATGTCATTACGTAGTGCCCCAAAGGCTTAACGAATGTCACGCGCGGATCCTCGCATCCGCCCTGCCCATCCGGCCGCAACTCATAATCAGCTTCAGGCTCTAGCGCAATCCCGATTCTTTCTACTCCGGTCGGACTACCGTCACCATTAAACAAAACTCGAGCAATACCTATGCGCGAATAGTTGCCTTTGGCAACGAGTCGCGGAAATAGATACAGGTGACCATCGGGGCCACGCACGGCTGCAGGGTTCAACACGCCGTTCGCTTCAAGCGGATTGCCAGGCTGCGGCGCCATGATCAGACCTAGGCGTTGAACCTCGAAGTCGGTCATAGCTGCCGACCGGTCACCACCGAATCGTGACAGCCCCCTAAGCACGCAATGATTGCTTCGATCACTCGCTTCGACTCGTTGGGGTCTCTGACCTGAATCGAAAACACACCCGCTTCCTTTGCCGGATAGTCATTTCCGCCCGGGAATATCGCATCTCCCACGAAAATCATTTCGTCAATTCCAACACCTAAGAGATCGCACAGTTTCCTAATCCCATATGCCTTGTCAATGCCAGGTTTGGTCACGTCGATCGAAGTTGAGCCCCCCATTCGAACCGAAAAGTCGGGAATGAGCTTCTCGAGGCATGCTTTCATCTTTTTTCGCTTCGCGAAATCTGGGTCCCATTTCTCTTTCTCTTCGAGTGGAGCCTTCTGCCCAAGAGCCGAGAATGTTATCTGGCTTCCGCGGTCTTCAATCTGATCTCCCCAGGTTTGTTCGATTTTCAGGTCTGACTCCGCGATCACCTTTTGGAATGATTCGACGATTAAGTCTCGTTGCTCTTTCGAGAAATCTTCGGCATAAAGCAACTCCCAGTCCGATTCGTACTTGTAAAACTTAGTTCCGCAGGTAGGCAGCAAAAACAGATTGCTTAGATTCGCACCAGGGCCAAGATTGGCAACTAGCTGCTTTTGAAATTGCGGCCAGTTACCGCCTGAGATCACCGAAACCTGGACAATCTGGGTCAGCATGCTTAGCAGCGTCGCCATTTCGGAATCAAGTGATGACTTACTGGCGGCCAGTGTTCCATCCAAATCGAATACGATTAGTTTCTTCATTGAATCAATTGGGGTCGGGAATAGCGATCTCCAAAAAGCACACCTTTCCGATCGGCTGGCAAAAACACGACCCGACTACTGCTGGCAGAAGTAAAACGTCCCCTTTGCGCATCGGGTAGTTGACCCCTTCGTGCTCTAGCTGGGCTTCTCCATCTAGACAAACCAGCACGCGTGGAGTCTCATCTTCGCCCACGATGACCGGCGAATCACCAGTCAATCGCCAAGTCACGAAGTAGTCAGAAAGAAAAAGCTTCTCGCGTAAAACCGGCGTTTCGGCTTCTACTATTGGAGCAACCGGGCCAACCGGCCCTCGCGTAAAATCAATGCACGCCATTCCCTGGTCGATGTGTAAAGGTCTTGGCTGGCCCGTCTTAGCATCAACATGGCCCCAATCATACAGGCGAAACGTTACGTCGCTGTTCTGCTGAACCTCAAATACAACAAGACCACCCATTGTGTGCACAGTGCCCGCTTTCAAAAGAATCCCGTCGCCAGTCGACGGCGTAAAGCTTGCCAAGGCATCCGCTACAGATCCATCATCAATCCTTTGTCGAAAATCTGCCGGGGTCACTCCAGGTTTTAACCCGGCGTAGATTCGGCTTTCGGACCCGGCTTCCAAAACAAGCCAGGCTTCCGTTTTGCCCTGCTCACCCTTCGGAAGATAGTCGGTTTGCTGGTCCGACGGGTGGACTTGGACGGAGAGAACGTCGCGCGCATCGAGAAATTTCATCAAGAGCGGAAATCGGTTGAATCGGCCCGCAAATCTTCCCATCAATTGTTCGGGAGACGCCTGGTTAAGCTGTTCAATCGTCGATCCCTTTAAGGGTCCGTCTGCGACGACGCTCGGAAAATCGTCTCGATCGCTCAAAACCCATGCCTCGCCAATTGGCCCATCTCCGGGCAATGGCGCTGAGAGAAAGTTTGATAGTCTCCGTCCGCCCCATATTCGGTATTGATAGATCGGTTCGAAGCGGAAAGGATACATGGGTATTTGATTCATAGGAGATTGGTTCAGCCGTTTTGTTCGGATATCGGTTGTTATAGACATAGTACTGCCTACCCGAAAGGGTGCCGGAACCCGCACCGCAGAATCGGTTCGAGTTGCCTCGTTCAGTCCACATATGACCGTTGAAATCATCGGCCAAGTTCCTTGATCTTTATCAGTTACTTGTGCGGAAGTGTGCTACGCGCAGAGGCGAGTTGGTGGTATGTGGGGCCAAATTGTTCGAAAAGACGGGAACGGATCCGCGAACCAACTCGACGGAGGAATCAGGACGGCAGGCTCACGATCCAATGCGATAATTCTGTTCCGACATCATTCGATGTAGTGCTTCGCGGTTCAGGATTGAATAGTCGAATTCTTTCACCAGAACGCCCCATACGATAGCGGCAACCGCCTGTACCAGCCGTAGTGCCTGAATCTGGGCCATCAGGCGGGCGTCCGGTGTTCCGTAAGCTTCAAAGAACGCGTCTCTGAGTCGTGGATTTCCCAGGAACTCCTTATCGGGGGGGGGGATTGAGATCAGCGGCCCGAACATCCCACCGAGAGTGCTCGAAGTCAATAATTCCCGTCAAGTGCCCTGCTTCGTCGCAAAGCCAGTTGCGAGGCGTGTAGTCTCGATGGATGGCGACTGCGGTTTCGCCTTCAAGGGACGGCAATAGCTCACGTGAAGCGCGCAATATGAAATCCCGCTCGTTTCCGTCAAATAGATTCAGCGGAATGGCCTCCGCCAATCTGCGATCAATCGTCGCGCCGACGAACGAAACCGGATCATAGGACGGGGCGCCGTCTTGTGCGCCATCAAAACCGGCATTGCCGAACCAGTCGTTCTCCTTCGCGTGAAGGCGGGCTAACCACGCGCCGGCAGCCGCCCAAATCCTTTCCTCGGTCGGCGCGTCAAAAGAAAATGATTCCGCATCCGTGCCTGGAACCTCGGTTAGCAAAACTGCAAATGGGTCCCTCCGATAGCCCAAAACCTCTGGGGTTAATCCTAGAGTCGGTGTCCACTGCGTCAACGCGTAAACTTCTCCAGCCCATTTGCGCTCTTGCGCGTGCATCTTGAGCCAGACCTTTTTGCCCCCCGCGTCGAGTCGCCACAACTGCGAGTAAGCGTGAACATGAGCGAAACGAGACAGAACTCTAGCCGGGCCAATTACGCCTTCGACCCATTCCATAACGTCCTCGGTCGGAAGGTCAAGTGCTCGTAGATTGTGCTCTTCAGCCATCTCCATAAGGATACTTTGGCGAATACCGACTTCAGGGGGCGCGGGCGCCGTCGGTTACTTTGCCGCCGTCACCGCCAGCAGAGCCGGCACTCCTCGCCGGTCGGGGCCGTATTCTAGCGCCACGGACGCAATGATCGAGTCCGGTCTGGGGTTCGTCCATTGCATCATATACGTCGTCGCCGAATCCTCGCTGTCGGCGAATCGCTTTGACCAAGAGACCCGCGCTCCCGGAAGGTCGTGCGGTGACTTCTGTCGATAGTCGTCGACGTCAATCTCAGAATAAATCGGGATCTTGACCGTCGAGCCGTCCGCGTACGTGACGACATAACGAGCCATTTCGTATTTCTTACCCTCACGTTTCTCTCGTTCGTCCCGAACGGTATCGAGACGAGCGGTTTGCAGGAAGAAAAGTGCGCTCGCCTTAGCATGAACGCCGATGCCGTCTACACGGTCGGGAAGGTTGCCTG
>Ga0206951_1144_pt1 | contig 16066 bp, 6 predicted proteins | sample Alteio_BWOrgHeat_38_FD_152974 | JGI IMG/M metagenome (GOLD analysis project Ga0206951, IMG submission 152974) | Enriched cells from forest soil in Barre Woods Harvard Forest LTER site, Petersham, Massachusetts, United States -... | ecosystem: Environmental > Terrestrial > Soil > Temperate forest > O... | reverse complement strand
CGCTTCGCTGTCAATACTTTTAACTATACTGCGCTCAAAAGCATATTGCTGGCAGAACAGGTTGAAACCATCTATAGTTTCAGCCGGAAAGTAACTATTCAGGCTGCACACCAGCTTTACTGTATGGTACTTAACAAGCTCCGGCAAAGCCATTTCGAGCGCGTTATAAATGTCCTTGCCAAAATTCTCGAACACGCAGCCATAACCTTTCTCAACGCCTCCGATATTCTTGTCGATGAGGATTAGTTTATCTTTCGGGATGGTATTGATGAGTTGATGAGCTGTTTCGCCGCCTTCGGTAAAATGTGGTAAAATAACATAGTGAGTATAACCGTCGCGCCGGGCGCTCAACAGTTCCTTGAAAAGTCCGAAATCATTGTTGTAAACATAAAAGTCGATGGTGACATTATCGCCCAAAGCCTTGGTAAAGGTGTCGTAAAACAGCTTTTTATTGGTACTTAACTTATTGATCAACAGGAATATTTTGTACTGCCTCACTACATGTGTTGCGGTTATGTAATGTCCCTTGCCTGGGATAGACGACAATATACCCAGCTTACGCAGATATTTATAACCACGGTCAGCAGTGTCCTTTGAAATTTCGAGATGATAGGTTAGTTCGTGAAGCGACGGCAGTACTTTATCCTTAAGTATTTTACCCGCATAAACCGCCTCCTGGATAGAATTAGCCAGTTGCAGGTATTTTGGAGTAGAAGAAAAACCATCCACATTGATGTGATCAAAAATGCTTTGTTGCTTCATGGGTACAATGTTTAGCCAGCAAACCTGGCCTTAGGTTATAATACTATAAAGCTACTCGGGTTGCCTGTAACTTTTATATAGCACTTTCTCCAAACATTATACTATCTTATCATTAAGCTTATTTCGCATTAATTATAATCGACTGTGGTTTCAACCCCAGGGAACTTGCATTGACTATTATAGCGCCTCCTTTGGGCTTTGCTTGCACTATTGCCATGCACAAGCCGTTAAATGCTTTATGATGATCGGCTTTAAAAGATTCGAGATCTGTTTGGCAGCCATTGTCGGCTGCAACAAAACTACCTGATCCAGTTACATCGAAATGGATAACGTTATTTGCATCGGGGACAAGATTACCATCTGCATCCAAAACCCGAATGGTAATATAGGATAGATCTTTCCCATCGGCCATAAGTACACTCCTATCAGGGATGAGTTCAATTTTGGCCGGGGCACCGGCGGTTCTTACTTCCTGTGCCAACACGGTTTTGCCCTTTAAACGGGATATAGCTTTCAGCGTGCCCGGTCCGTAGGGTACTTTCCAGGAGATATGCAGGTCGTCGCCCTGCTTACGTTTGATGCCTAATGATTTGCCATTGAGATAGAGTTCAACCTCATCGGCTTTGCTGTAGTAGGCCCAAACATCAACTGTTTTGCCGGGTTGCCAGTTCCAGTGTGGTAATATGTGGAGTACTGGCCTATCAGTCCACTCGCTTTGGTACATATAGTATACATCCTTAGGAAAGCCCGCCAGGTCAATGATGCCAAAGTACGAACTGCGGGCCGGCCATGGGTATGGTGTGGGTTCGCCGAGGTAATCAAAACCTGTCCAAACGAACATCCCCGAAAGGTAAGGGTACTTTTTGATGATCTTCCAGGTCTCTTCGTGGGTGCTGCCCCAATAGGCCGCTACATTATCGTAAGCCGAAACGGTGAGACCGGTGTTGCCGTCTGTAAACTTTGACTTGGAGTTATGTGGCCATTTCAGTGTTGTATCTGAAACGGGGTCATAATGCCCGCGGGTTTCCAATGCCGACATTGTTTCGGTAGCAATGAACTTCTCGCTGGGATAATTCTTTGGAAAATCAGCATAGGACTCGATGTGATAGTTGAGGCCGACAAGGTCCAACGCGTGCGACTGATAGATGAAGTTCTTTTCAGGACGATTCTCGCTCAGGGCGGATGTTACCGGGCGGGTTGGGTCAAGGCTCTTCACAATGCCGACCAACTCTTTAGCGATGCGGATACCGGAGGTATCGAATTGTTCGCGTATCTCGTTACCGATACTCCAGATAAATACACAGGGATGATTGCGGTCGCGTTTTATTTGGTCTTCCAGGTCGGTTTTATGCCAATCTTTCCAATCGCGGGCATAGTCAAACTTGTTCTTCTTTTTGGCCCACATATCAAAAGCTTCGTCCATTACCAGGAAGCCCATTTTATCGCAAAGGTCCAGAAACTCCGGCGCGGGCGGGTTATGCGCGGTACGGATGGCATTGCAGCCCATTGCTTTAAGTATCCGTAGTTTATGAGCGATAGCGGCCGTGTTTACCGCCGCACCTAAAGCGCCAAGATCATGGTGCTCGCAAACGCCTTGTATTTTGAGGGGTTTACCGTTGAGGAAAAAGCCTTTGTCTTTATCGAAGTTGAATGTGCGGATGCCGAAACCAGACTGCCATGTATCTAAAACCTTACCATTTGCTACAAGCTTTATTTTAAGGAGATACAGATAAGGATAATTGACCGACCATAAATGAGGGTTATCTATGATTAATTTTTGATTATAGTTTTTTTGAGCGCTGTCGCTCATCATGGAAATATTTCTTTTTAAAGTAAGTATCTCTTTTCCTTTAATGTCATAAACCGAGGTTTCGAGTATTAGTGGCACAACAACAAAAACATCCTTGGCTTTTGTATTAAAATAGGAATTTCTTAACGAGACACTCACACTTATCGAAGCCGTTTCCTTACTAACTTTCGGCGTAGTAATAAAAGTACCCCAATGCTCAAATTGAATCTTATCGACTGTTACCAACCAGACATTCCGATAAATACCCGAACCCGAATACCAGCGTGAGTTTGGCTGTTCCGAGTTATCCACTTTTACAGCAATCACGTTAGGTTTGCTGTAGTTAATATACGGCGTCATGTCATCTCTAAACGAGATATATCCGTTTGGCCTTTTACCGAGGCAACATCCGTTTATCCAAACCTCGCTATTTTTGTAGATGCCGTCGAAGTCGATATAGATATTTTTGCCTTTGGCTGATGCACGCAGTGTAAAGGTTTTGCGGTACCATCCGATACCGGTCGGCAATGCGCCTTCGTTGGTGGTAGAGGTGGATTTCTCGTCAAACGCGCCTTCAATACCCCAATCGTGGGGCAGGTCAAGTTGGCGCCATTTGGTATCATCGTATTTTGCGTATCGCGCGAGGCTGTCATCGCCCAATAAAAACCTCCATCCGCTGTTGAAACTTTGTGATGGCAGGTGCTGCGCCATAGCAAAAACACCGATCAGTAACAGCAAAAAGATTATATAAAACCGTTTGATCATTGTCCTACCGATCTTGCTTTTTGTGGTGGCGGCGCGACAAAGTGTATCAAGCTTTGGCCCATATCTTTTGAAGTGGCAACGGCTATGCCGCGCTGATCGGCTTTGTTTACGGCGCAATAGAAATGATATACCACGCCTTTGTATTTGATAACATACGATTTATGCGCAAACTGCCCGTCGAACACCTCGGATGATTTGATGAGGTCATCACCCGTCCAATCTGTCCAGTTCACCAGGTCGTAACTGCAGGCAAAGCGGTTGAATGCCCCGCCTTTCTTATGCCAGGTCGGGCCTTCGGTCGACCAAAAGGCACCGAAATAAAACATCACCCAAACGTCGCCCATTTTCTCGATGTTCGGGTCGCCGGTAATACCCGCGCCGTGGTTCAGTACCGGGTCTTTTCGGTTACGAATCCAGTGCACCATATCGTTGGATACCGCCATGCCAATGCGCTCGGCACCGCGCTTTTTATTTACGCTATCGCCATTGGCATTATAGTACATCAAGAAAGGATAGCCTGTGGTTTTGGCCTTGTCCCAAATAACAGTCTCTTTATACAGGGTATGGTTATCCCACCAGCTTACGTTTTCATCATTGGCCTTCAAAACCGGCTTGCCAAGCGTTGTCCATTCGTGTGGTATTGATGGATCCTTATCTGTGGATGCCACACTGATGGAAAGCATCCCCTTTTCATAACCAGTATCATGCCCGCCAAAATAGGATAGCCAATATTTTCCATCGTACTTTTGCAATTCATAACTACCGCCCCATTTGGTGTCTTGCAGACCTGGGTAACCGGCCCTTTGGTTATAATCCCAACTCGCTGTATCAGTGGGAAACGACAGGATGCGCCCCTGCGTTTTCCAGTTGAGCAGGTCGCTACTCTTGGCTATCCATGTCTCGTAACCACGGCCGTTGAAGACGATATAGGTCATGAACCAGCTATTGCCCTTCCGGAACACCGAAGGGCAATCCACCTTTTTGCTATTGTCATCGGGCACTACCACCATACCGTATTTGTAAGGCGTTTTAACTTCGTCGTATATCTCCTTCATTTTGGCATCGGGTACCTTTCTGATATCCGACTGGGCAAAAGCCCCCGCGCAAACCTGTATGGCTAACGCAAACGCGACTATATATTTCAATTGATTCATAACTAATTATTTCACTGTTTTAAAATGATAAACACCCGAACCTACAGCAATCATCACACCTTTATCGTTATAATACACACCGCTAACGGGCTTATCGTTCATGGTGATTTTTGAGGTCATATCTACGGGCAAATAAACTAAGGCTGTTGTATTGGCGGGGATGTTTATGTTGAGTTCGAAAGTCTTGTCTTGCTTTTTCCAATCGGATGATATTAAACCATAAGCTGACTGATAACTGGCTTTCGCCCAGGTAACATCGCCTACCGGCTGCGGCCTGATGACAATCTTATTGTAGGCCACTGCACCCTCGGCAGGGCGTATACCTGCCAAACCCTCATAAAACCATTCCATAATATGCCCCAGCATAAAGTGGTTGTTTGATACCGAAGGCAAAGCCTGCCACGATTCGGTGAGAGCCGTAGCGCCTTTAGCCAACTGGTAGCCATAACCCGGAACGTCAGAGCGGTTATTCATATCGCATATCACGTCCGAACGGCCCTCATCATCCAATACTTTCAACAGGTAACGGTAGCCGATGTCGCCGGCGGTTAACCCATTGTTATGGGCGCGCACATCTTTTACGATGTTCTCCACCACTGCGGCTTTATCATCAGGTTCAACCAAACCCATATAAACCGAAATGGCGTTAGCTGTTTGGCTGCCCGTGCCGTATTGCTTGGTGGCTTTATCGAAGAATTTATCGTTGAAGGCTTTTCTCACTTCAACGGCGCGTTTATCATAGGTAACAGCGTCAGCATCTTTGCCCATCACGTGTGCTACTTTGGCTAAAATACCGAGGTCGTAATAATAGTAAGCTGTGGCAGTTATGCCCATTGGGGTCAGTTGCGATACGCCAGGCTTTTTGGGGCCAATATCAAACCAATCACCTAAACCCTCGGTCAAAATATGATGGTCGGATAGTTTTTCGAGGTATTCAACATAACGCTGCATCATGCTGTAGCTATCAAACAGCACCTGTTTATCGTCATACCATTGGTAAACCTGCCATGGCAAAATAATGGCTGTACTCCCCCATTCCGGCGAATCACGGAAACCGCCATCGAAAACTGTAAATTCAGGGGCGATCTCGGGGATAAGGCCATTTTCAGTTTGGGCCAGGCGCATATCGCTTACTACCTTTTTAAACATCGACTCCAGGTTGTAGTTGTATTGCAGCGAGTTACTCACCAAATTATCCTGCTCTAACCAACCCAATCTTTCGCGGTGAGGGCAATCGGTAAGCAAGCTTACCATATTGCTTTTTATCGCCCAGCCGATCAGCGTGTTGGTTTTGTTGAACAGTTCGTTCGAGCAGTTGAACTCACCCACCTGCGCTGCGGCGTTACGTGTGTGCAAGCCTTTTAGTGCTACTATTTGCGGTTTACTATTTGGGTTTGGATCTCCTTGTGGGACGCCGCCATCCACCTGTAAATATCTGAAGCCGTAGTAAGTAAAGCGTGGCTGCCAGGTTTCTACTCCGTCGCCTTTCAATACATAAGTATAGTAATGCCATTTGCCGGTAGCGTTTTGGTTGGCCGTACCATCGGCAGTCAGCAATTCGGCTGGGGTTATTTTGATGGTATCGCCACGTTTACCTTTAACAGAGATCTGCGGTATTCCCGAGGCGTTCTGACCAAGATCGTACACCCAAACACCCGGCTTAGGCTGTGTTATTTTTTTAGACTCAAAAACATCGAATATCTTTACGGGTTCGGCTGCAAGCGGGTTCAATTGAGGCGGGCCATCAACTATCAGGGCGTTCTTCCAGCTATTATCATTAAAACCGGGGCTATCCCAACCTGCTTGCTCTTTAGTGGCATCATAGTCTTCGCCACCATAAATGGCAGAGAAAGTGATCGGATCTGCTGTTGTTTTCCACGATGCGTCGCTTACCATATCCTGCGTTGTGCCGTCAGCATATTGCACCTGCAACCTGCATATCATTTTGGGGTAGCCATAGGCCACTGTTAGTTTACGGTACCTGCCCGATGGTGTAAAGTACATGCCATTTCCTAACAACACGCCGATAGCGTTCTCGCCTTGTTTCAATTGGTTGGTCAGGTCAAAACTTATATATAAGGCTTCTTTCTGATAATTCACCCAGCCTGCATCCAAAAAATGGTCGCCAACCTTTTGGCCGTTCAGGTTCATTTCAAAATGCCCGAGCCCCGAGATGAACATGGTGGCATTTTTTACAGGTTTGCTGATATTAAAGCTTTTGCGCAGCAGGGGCAATATATCCGCACCCGGCGAATGCTTCTTTTCGTCTTTTACAGGAAGATGCGGTAGTATTTGCATCGAATCGGACATGGCCTGGTAGGCTATCCATTGGGCATTTTTCCAGTCCGCTATGGTTAGTAACCCCATTTGCCACCTGGCAATATTGCTCCATGCGGACGCATTGCCTTTGTTATCCCAAACCATTACGCGCCAGTAGTATTTTTTTGCTGATTGCAAGGACTTACCATTGTAAGTCACATTTAATGTTGTACCTGAATTTACCTTCTCCGAATCCCATATATCACATTGTCCCTTTTGCAGCATTAACGAATCATCCGCCACCAAAATACGATAGGCGGATTGCATGGTATTATACCCCTCAGACTCGATATTCCAGCTCAATGCGGGTTTTATGGTCGCGATACCATCGGGGTTGTTACGGCCATCACACCGCAAGCTGGTAACCTTTAGGCCTTGCGAAAAAGCGCTTACCGCGACAAGCAACAACAAGTTTGAAAACAGCAGTTTCTTTATCATTTCTTGAGATATTTATCAGCAAAGTTCAAGTATTGTATCCAATCGTAATCTTTTACATCATGTCCGCCCGGGCGGATATGATAGGCGATACGACCCACTGCGGGCGTGTTTAACGGCGGTGGGTTCTCGGCAGGTAAACCATATGGGCCAAACAGTTTATAAACCGCTTCTGCATTTTTGGCTCCCCAAAACTCGCCTTCGGGGTTTGAGTTGGTATCACCTTCGGCGCTGGCTATGTAAACGGGGCGAGGCGCTATCATCCCGATGACCATGTGCTGGTCAAAAGGCAAAATGGAGTCCTGGTCCATGTACTTTTTAAAATTGCCACAAAACCAATGCGGGAACTTGGTGCACAAGCGGCGGATACCTTCGCCAGCGGTATAATGGAACAATTTAGCCCCACCCGCACCCGATTCGTTACTGATTACCAAAGCAAAACGCTCATCGGTGGCACCGGCCCAAAGCGCGGCCTTACCCAATCGCGAAAAGCCGAAAACAGCTACGTGTTTGCTATCAATGGCTTTGTCGGTTTGTAAATAATCCAAGGCCCGACTCAATCCCCATGCCCATGCGCCAACCGTACTAAAGTTATCGCCACGGTTTTGCAGTTCGGGATACAAGGAGCGCGCACCCTGACTTAAACCATCGGGATAGTCCGGATCAATATCGCCACGATAAATGGTTGCAACGGCATAGCCTTTGTCCATCATCATTTCCAATGGCCATTGACTGGCATTCGATCCACGCATGGCCTCGGTGGCGTGATTGTTCACTACGCCTTTGGTGCCTTTATCTTCCCAACTGGTGGTGATCTTTATTGCTGGGTCAGCATTTACAGATTGGTTCCCATCAAAGTTTAAACCCAAAATAGTAGGTACTGGATGTTTTATATTGTTGGGGATATAGAGTAAGATGTCTATTTTAGGTCCATCTTCTTTTCCTGTAATGTAAACTGTTATTTGTTTGCGTGTCGCTTTGCCACCCAGCGCGTTCTTACTTTCATCGAACACTTTAAAGGTCATCGCCACGGGTTTGCCAGGTGATTGCCCGTACATTTCGCGTTTAAAGAGTTTGAGCAATTCTGGTTTGCGAAGATTTATCCATTGTTTGGCGGTGGTTACTTTTTTGCCGTTATTCATGGTCAACACATCGGGCAGGTTAGTCACCTTTTGCTGCGCGAAGGCTTGGCTGCCTGCCCACAGCAACGTTAACATCAAATATGTTAGTTTATGTCTCATTGTACTTCTAATCCGGATATGCTTAAACCTTGTACATCTTCTGCCGATACAATCACTTTATAATTGCCCGCGTTTATACTCGTGCCGGTTGTGGCAGCGGCTACTTTCCATTTATCAGGCTGGTTAATACCAAATTCAATTTCAGCTTCCTTCATTAGTGTGCCATCGGCGGCGAGCAGTTTTAGTTTAGCACTAAGTTTTTTGCCTGTAGGGTTAAAATATTTTATGCGTAATTCGTGGCTATCGCCAACCCCTGTAGCAATCGCCCATTCCAAAGCTCCTGCTGATGCCGCTTTGAAAGTGACGCATTTTTTACTGCTTACTTCTTCGTTGGCTAACCCGCCGCCTGTAACAACAGCTGCTTCGGCTTTGTAAGCTATAGTTAATTTCAGATCGGTTGCCGGCTCCATTCCCGGCGCTGAGGGCAACGCGGCAATGATGTACATTTGTGCCGGCTTTTCTTGGGTTGTACCGTTGGCACCCAATTGAACAATGCTGCCTGCTACAAAATGCCGGGTGAACACCTTAAACAAATGCCCGCCATCCGCATCGGTTTGCAAGGTAGTTTTGGTATATTCATAAGTTTGCATCCAATCAGGTTTTTGGCTGATGTCGGCATCTAAAGCGATATAGACTTCAGCATCAGCATTCACTTCAAAGCTTGACAATGTACCCGATTGATTCGAATTAACTATCCTGAGCCATTCTGCCCCAAAAAGATTTGACGGCAGGTTACTAATGGTAGTTTTACTATCCGAATAAGGTTGATCGCCTGTATCCATCCAAAGTTGTGTTTGGTCGCCAGCGATAACAGTTTGTGAGCGTAGCGCAGGTTTTGCTTGTTGATCTTTAGATGCTATCGCGATGGCAGAGATCACCGCCTCGCCCGACTCCACGTGTGGGAAACTGATACTTAGTAGTCCCCCGGTAACGTGAGCGGTTATCGTCTTTTTGAGTGTGGTATTATAGCCTACTTCGTTCCAGATATCAAGGTCTTTTATAACTGTTTTACCGTTCACCGCCACATCGAACATGCGCCAGCCTTTGGCATCCATATTATTCAGTCCATACCATGGTTCGGTAAAATAAAGTTCGATCTGGTAATTCCCATCAGGAACGGGGAAATGGTATTGCAGCTTATCCTGCCCGTAACGGAAGGTTTGGAACAATAGCTGATCTTTAGTGCCTTTAACAGGCTCAAACGTACGGCGCTGACTGCCGAACATGGATAGCATGCCCGGGAAATCATCTATCCACGAGGTTGAGCCCCAGATTTTGTTATTGGTTTGATGAACATCGCCCAGCCATTTGTTGCCAGATGCATCTATATAATCAGGCCCACCGCAGTTGACGCGATAGAGGTAGTTTAATGATGCTGTGGGTTTGAGGATATTTTTATCGTTGCCGAATAATGTATTAAAATTGGGTGACTGCGGTAAGTGGTGTAATACGATAACATCTTCGGTGACCTTCTTCCCGCCAACATAACCCACTGCATACAGCACATTGTATTGAATATTGACCTTATCCCATTGAAAATGTGTCCCTACCCCTTGCTGTTGTTTTTTGCCGAGCGATGTGCCGTTGATATCGTTAAACAGTTCCACTTCATCGCAATTGGAGTAAACGGTGATGCTGTCTTTAATGCCCGGGGTTAACCACCTGTCCGGCCAGGTATGCGATACGATGTATATCACAGGCTCTTTATCTTTGGGCACAAAGTTGGCGCGGTACAGGTAATAAGCATCGGTAGGTTCGCCCCATGGGGTGAGCAGGCCTTTATAATTGATCGGGCCAACACGGTCCAACTCGCGCAGTCCTTCGCCGCTTTGGGTACGGCCCGGGTTTTCGTGCGATTGAAGCAGCCACATAAATTGCCCGGCAACTTTGTCTTTAACCGACTCCGCCAAGCGGATTTTGGTTTCCATCAATTGCGCCATGCGGTTCTCGCTCAGCGGAGCATTGGCAACGAAGGGGCCTTCGGTATGCAGGTCGATGGTGCGCCATGCTCCGTACTCGCCCACCAGTACCTGTTTTTGCAGGTCGGTGGCGTAGGTTTGCGGGTCGCCACCGTATGTGCCTGTCCAGTTTTGGGGCACGTCCCAATCGGTGCCGCTGCCGCCGTTGCAGGTGGTTATTTTGCGTTGTGATGAAGCTGTCGGGTCTAGTTTACGGATGATATCTGAGCATTCCTTCGCGAAATCTTCGGGCAGCTTGCTTTCGTTCTGTAAACCCCATAAAATGTTTGATGCGTTGTTGCGGCGCTCTTTAACCCAATCGGTTAACAGCGTTTTAAAGTTCTCGCGAAACTCCGGCGTATCGTACCAGATATGTGCCGTGAACTGGGGCCACCAAAGGATACCCAGCTTATCCCAATAGTGTTGATAAGCCAAATTATGCGGCTGGTGTGCGTCGCGGAAAGCGTTGAACCCCGCGGCTTTAACCTGCATCACGCGGGTATGGATCTCGGCATCGGTAAAGGCCTGACTGTTGCCCAACAGGTGCTCGTACTCGGCAATGCCGTTGATGAACACCGGTTTGCCGTTCAGTAAGAATTGTTTGTTATTACCTGCACGACCGATTGGCCAGCTTATCCAACGGATGCCATAGGGGGTTACTTCGCTGTCGATTATTTTACCATTTTCAACTACTTCAGTTGTCAACCGATACAGATACGGATTGTCCAGCGACCATAAACGCACATTGCTTAGGGCTAAATTTTGGGGGATAACAGTCGTGGCGCCAGCACCAATAGACTGCCCAACCTGAGCCTGTTTAACTGTTTGACCGGAAGCATCTACAAGGCGGCTAACGACGGTGATATTTTTGACTTGGGTATTGTAGTTCTTCACCTCTGTTTCGATATTCAAAACAGCCGACTTTTTCGATACTGTAGTATCATTCCAGATATGCACGCCAAAAGGCTGTATGCGCATAGCGTTCGTTACGACGAGATGTACAGGGCGGAAAATCCCCATTGGTTGTGAGCCTTCCGAAAAACCAACCTCGTCGGAACAGCCACCACAAACCCAAGGCAAATCTTGTATAAAAGCCGGATGATCGGCCCGGACGGCTAATAAATTTTGCTGACCAGGTTTTATTGCATCCGTCACATCCAAAGTAAAAGTGGTGCGGCCGCCTGCATGATAGCCCACCTTTTTCCCGTTCAACCAAACCGTAGCATACGAGCCTACCCCTTCGAAGAACAAAAAATAATGCTTATTGGCTTGTGACGGCACTTTAAAATTGGTGCGGTACCAGGCGTAACCATGCCTGTTGCCATGTTTTAAACGGCGGTAACCCTCGTATTGATCCCAGTTTTGAGGTACAGCAATCTTTTTCCAGTTATGGGTTTTGAATGTTGCTCGTTCAAAGCCACTATATGCGTTGATATTTTTATCATCGACTATAGACAGCCAGTTGTTCTTTAGTAGTATGTTAGTTCGTATCTGAGCCTGGCTAAACCCCCGAAAGGAAAGCAATAGACAAGCCACGAACAAAATTGTTGCTATGCATGACTTATATATGATTCGCTTTGCTTGCATTTTGAACTATATCGCTTTCAGGCTGCCGTTAAAATGGCACACCTTGCCTTTTATGGTTTTGATGGTTTGGGTTATTCCACTGTATTTTAGGGTGCAAGTATTGCCTGTTTTGGACAGTACATCGAGACTTTTGAGTTTGCCATCTTTCCAAACCAAGTTCAGCACAAAACCACCGCGGGCGCAAATACCTTTCAGCTCGCCGTTTGGCAGGGCCGTTGGCAGGGCGGGCAGCAGATCGATATAGCCTTGCTGACTTTGTATCAGCATTTCGGCAATGCCCGCTGCGCCGCCAAAGTTACCGTCTATCTGGAATGGCGGGTGCGCATCGAACAGGTTATGGTAAACGCCTCCGCGCTCCTTGGCAGAGCCATTCTCGGCTACAGAAAGCAGTTTGTTGACGAGCAGCATGGCATGGTCGCCATGCTTAAAGCGGGCCATCAGGTTCACTTTCCAGGCCAGGCTCCAGCCTGTACCATCGTCGCCACGGTATCGAAAACTCTTTTCGGCGGCGTGCATCATGGCAGGTGAGTTGTCCCAGGTAATGTCCGTGCCCGGGAAAACACCCCAGAGGTGTGATACGTGACGGTGAGTATCGGCGGTGTCATCTTTATCTTCCATCCACTCCTGCAATTGGCCATATTTGCCAACCTGGTTGGGCGCTATCAGTTTGTATTTGTCTTCTAATATCTTGGCGAAGGCTTCATCGGTATGCAAAACTTTTGCTGCGGCGATACAGTTTTTAAACAGATCACGAATGATCTGCCTGTCCATGGTCGGGCCAGCCACCAAACCGCCATGCTCTGGCGAGTTGGACGGTGTGCTGATGAGATAACCTGTTTTGGGATCTTTTACCAATGTGTTCACAAAAAACTCAGCCGCGCCTTTCATTTCGGGGTATGCCTTTTGCAGGAAAACTTTATCCTGTGTGAACAAATAATGCTCCCATAAATGATGGCATAACCATGCGCCGCCGCTTTGCCAAATACCATGGTTTGAAGCATTGATTGGCGCGGTGCCCAGCCAGATATCCGTATTATGGTGCAGCACCCAGCCTGGTGCATCATAATGTATTTTAGCGGTGGCTTTCCCCGTTTGCGATAACTGGCTGATTATATTGAACAAAGGCTTATTCAGTTCGGTCAGGTTTAGCTCTTCCGAAGGCCAATAGTTCATCTCCAAATTGATATTAGTAGTAAACTTGCTGCCCCAAGGCGGTGTGATCTGGTCGTTCCAAATACCTTGCAGGTTGGCGGGCAAAGCGCTGTTCGGCCTTGATGAGGATATCAACAAATAGCGCGCATATTGCATGTAAAGCGAAAGCAGACCCGGGTCGTCAGTCGGATTGTATAGCCTGATGCGCTCGTCGGTTGGCAGGTTTTCGTTTTTCCCTGTGCCAAGGTCGACGCTGAATTTATTGAAATAATGTTGATAGTCGGCTATGTGCGCCTTTACAATTTGTGCGTAAGTTTTAGCTTTTATGTTTTGCAAACGTTGTTTGCAGATGGCATCAGGGTCGCCCGAAACATCTTTATAGTTTTTGAAATTGGTGGCAGCAACGAGGTAAAGAGTGACTTCGTCGGCATTGGCAATACTTAGCCGGCCTTTCACAACACTTACTTTCCCATTCCTAACATCGGCATACAAATAAGCTGTCCCTTTTAAAGTGCCTTGTGTTATTTGTACTGATAGTTTAATAGTGTGCGCATCAACCTGTTTTATTGCGAATAGTTTATGTAAGGATGAGAATAAGGCATCGAAATTGATCTGCCCGGGTTTATCTGCTTTAAGATGTACAGCTATGGCTTTATCCGGCGTGCTTGACAAGTATTCCCTGGTAAAGTTTACGCCATTTTGGGTGTAACTTACGTTGGTCGCAGCGTTTTTCAGATCGAGCGCGCGTTTGTAATCGCTTACCTCGCCTTTGGTATTGAAGTTTAAGAAAAGGTCGCCGAAAGGCTGATAAGAGGCTTGGTAAGCAGGGAATTGTGGTGGATTGCTATCCTGGATAAAATATTTCCATGCCCCTTTCAGTTTGATAGCGTTATCATCATTTTGAGTACTCTCTGGATAAATGGCCAGTTCTTTGGCGCCACTTGTAAAACCTCCCTTATCATTATAATTGAGTACCTGTACTGCAATGATATTAGTTCCTGCATGTAAATCACCAGCCTTAATTACATACTTACGGTATGTTGTGCCCGATGTACTACCTACCTGTACCCCATTGAAATATGTAAAATCAATATCCCGAATACGGCCTAAACTCAATGTTAAGTTCTTTCCAAGCCATTCTTTAGGCAATGAGAACTCCTTTATAAACCAAACCGCACCATCCACGCCATCCATACCCGATTCCTTTTCCCAACCCTGCTCAGTAGGCAATGTCATAACAGGCAAATTATTACTATGGAAGAGCGGATCTTGCGGGAGGTGATACGACCGCATCATTTGTGTCCATTTCAAAGAATCCGCTGAATAAGTCAATTCACCGTCCTTAGTGCCCATAAAGTATTTCCCTGCTAAAGCTTCGGCCTCGGCCTGTTTGCCTTCAAAAAGCAGCTGGCGTATTTTGGGAAGGTAGCTGGCGGCACCATCGCGCTGGTATTTGCGGGGTCGGCCTGTCCAAAGCGTTTGCTCGTTAAATTGGATATGATCATTGGCCACGCCTCCGTATATCATCGCACCGAGGCTACCATTGCCTATAGGCAGGGCATCGGTCCACTTTTCAGCAGGCTTATCGTACCACAATTTCAAAGGCTTTTGCTGCGCCTGCAATGTGGCGGCGGTAAACAATAGCGGTACCGATAAGATAATATAAAACAGGCGCTTCATTTGATACGGTTATAGCAGGCAGATCTGCATAATTGGTTTATAAACAATACAACACAACGAATATAGCATTTATGCCAAATGCTTTTGTATAACATCTTCTCCACACATTATAGCATTTTAACATGCTCCGTTATTGAAAAAGCTCATCCAGCTTACGGTTTGCCCCGCCTTTTTGCATGGCCGCGTCGTAAACGGGGATTGCAACATTGCCATCAACAAAACCCAGCACCAGGCATTGGCCTTTGGCAAGCGTTAAGGTGTGCGTACCCGCCGCGAAGGAATAAGCGTGGATGTTGACCGGCGGCATATCGGTAAACACGATGGCGTTGCCGATCTTGATCTCGGACTGGCCATAGTCGTTCGCGCTGGCATCGTTCTCTAAAGTTGGCTCGGGCGAGTATTGTTTGGCCTTCTCCTTAAAGAAACCGACCAACAATTTAACCGGTTTATCGGTAGTGAATTTCAAGGTTGTGCCATCGGCTATTTGTCCTTTTTGGGAAAAGCGGATGCCTTGCAGGTTTTTCAAAACATCATCGTAAACAGTGGTGGTTAACGTGGTATCGCTGTAAACCGAAGTTCCTTTCGGGAATGAGTACGTACCATCGACTTTCGATACCCAGGTAACATTCACAGGGGTTAACGGCGGGTTCTTATCTATTGTTGGTTCGCCCTGGTGCTGTTTTAGCGAGTCGACATTGTGGCTGAATGTTTTTAGCTCCTGCTCGTATTTTGGTAGCAATTCCACCCAGGTTTTGTTTTTACCATCGTTACCGCCAATCGGTATTTTACGCTGCGAGGTTTGCATACTATTGGCATACAGGTAAGTATTTTTGGTGAGACCGGCCAGTTTTTGAAAGTGCGCCACGCTGCTTTTGAGGTATGGGATAGCTTGTTGCAGATCGGCGATGCTATTGGAGTATTTGTACTTTAAAACCAGCAAGGCTGCGCTGGCTTTATCGGCATAAAAGTTGGCCAGCTCGTTATAGCAATACATATCGTTCTTCAATCTGTCAAACTCATCGTGATTGGTTTTCACGGCCGGGGCCGCCTGCTCAATAGCAGCTATGGCCGCTTTACCCCTCAATTTCACATCATTTATTACGTCGACCGGGGTTTCGCCAATATGCGGTTGGTGATTCCATTCTTTTTCGGTGTATTCGGATAACATCTCTCCTTCCGGGCCTTCGGAGTTGTACAATAGCGTGAACAAGCCATAACGTTCAG
>Ga0206951_1143_pt1 | contig 16091 bp, 14 predicted proteins | sample Alteio_BWOrgHeat_38_FD_152974 | JGI IMG/M metagenome (GOLD analysis project Ga0206951, IMG submission 152974) | Enriched cells from forest soil in Barre Woods Harvard Forest LTER site, Petersham, Massachusetts, United States -... | ecosystem: Environmental > Terrestrial > Soil > Temperate forest >... | reverse complement strand
AATCGGTCTCCTACCTAGCCAAAATGGAGTTCGGCGACATCGCCCCCAGCCAACCCGTCCACGACGCAGTCATGGGAGTCGTGAAAGACTTCAAAAACGCGATGAAGACCTGGAACGAGATCCAAGACAAGGATCTGAAGAGTGTGAACGAGAAGCTGACGAAAGGTGGGTTATCTCCGATAGCTCAGGTTGGGCGAGTGTAGCGGCCCCAACAAGTGGAAGCGGAGCAACAAGTTACTTGTTTGAGTTCCAATCCAGGAACTGTTTCGGAGTCACGATGTTAGCCTCGCCGATGCGTTCGATCGCAAGCAAATCGTCGTCACCTGTGACGATATATGTTGCCTCGCCTCCAACTGCGAGTTCAAGATATTGATTGTCGATAGGATCCCGGCAGATATCGAGCTTCGGTAATTCTGTGACAAGCTCACAGAGCAAGCCGAGGGCGACAAACGCATTTGCCCGAGCTTCTTGGCTGACCCACCGGTCAAATTTTGGTCTCGCCAACACGTTGGCCAACTCATCTAAAGTGTCAGCCGACTGAAGTATCGTGCAAGAGGCTTGGGCCAGACTGAGAACCTGGCCCGGCAAGGACTCAGAAAAGATTAAGCCGCTAACGACAACATTGGTGTCCAGAACGAGTCGCAACCTATTTATCGTCTGAAAGAATTCCTTGCAACTCTTCCGGGGTAAGGCCACTCGCCTTGGCTTCCTCATTAAGGCGGCCCCTTGCCGCATGAAACTCTGCCGCCGCCTCGAGCTTAGAACGTGGACTTATAAAGTTGGCAAAAACGCGAATAGCAAGGTTTCGTTCTGCTTCAGAGGCATGAGAATAAGCATTCGCAACCTCCGTTGTTACAGGAATCGATATTTCGCGAAGTGCCATATAGGAAATAATACGTCGCAAACAGCGTTCCAAGAGTAAATGAGCAAAAACTTTCGTTCAATTCTGGGATTTGATCGCGAGGGCGTTAAATTCCGTCTTGCGAATATCGCCTCAGGCATGCTCCAACTGCGCAAGATAGCTCCACGCGGTCCAGATTGGATGACCAGATGTAAACCGTTCTGACGCAACGTCCAAAGCGACACCGTCCACTTCAACGTGTTCCAGTCCCAGGCCGGTGCCTTGAAGCAGCAGCTGCAGGTCAGACGGGTTGTAGCAACGGATCTTTTGTGTGATGGCCTTCGCTTCATCGCAAGTGCCAGTTTCGTCATCGATGGGACACCACTGGTCCAGAAAGCAGCCACATATCGGGTCGAACTCGAAGCGTCTACGCTGGCGAAAACGGTGACTTGGGTGGTTTCGGTTGAGAATCCATTCCTTTCCCGTTTCGAGAGTCCAACGATAGGGGTTGAACACGTCGATGAGCGCGCTCCCGCCGGGCTTGAGCCATTCGTGGGCGATTCTGTGGAGCAGGCGTCGATTGTCCGAATCTGACCCAACGCCAAATCCATCCCAATAGCACACGACGTCGAACGGTTCGTCAAGCGAAACTTCGTAGAAATCGGCTTCAAGCGCGGTAAGTGAACCTTGACGGGTTTGTTCCGATAGAAGCCGGATGTTTGGTGCCCTAGTAGGGCTGAATTCCAACGCAGTGACATCATGCCCAGCATCGGCCATAACGGCCGCGACTTCACCTGTACCAGCGCCGAGTTCCAGAACACGCATAGGGCCCTCGCCGCAAAGTCGGTGAAGGATTACCAACCGATGCAGGTGAACCTCATCAACCCCAGTCGGCCCCCAATATTCACCTGCGGTGGTGTAGTAGGGCTTCACCCAAGCGAGAGACTGGTCTTGATCATTCATGGACATTCTTTCCCGACGAAAAATACCCCATTGATAGATCGGCAGGATGTCTTCGACATCGCCTCCTTCGACTGGCGATCCGATCAGGGAAACTCACTTAGATAGTTCGAAACGATGTATTCGACTTTCGGAATAGGCGGAAAAATGCCTCGGGTGTGGCTGTGAGATTAGCTCTTGCGGCGAATGCGGAGGTAGTGCCTGCCGGCTCTTTCTCAGTTGCGAATTGAAGGCATCGAAGTACGCAGATTCAGTTTTGGCGGTCTTGTCGATCATTACCTATTCGGATACGCCCGAATCAGGCAGTCGCCGCTCCGGAAACGGAATTCTGCATTGATCGTCTCAATAGTCGATCCTATGCTGCTTTTCCCTTTTGTGGGTCATGTGCCAAAGCCGGTTGAGTTAATCCATGCGGAGCTTGGTTGCCCTTGTGCGGCTGTCGGTTTTACTCCCGACGGACGGTTCGTCTTGGCCGCTGGTTCTGGACAGGTTGCCAAGTTCGATTTACAAAGCAAGAAGCAGACAGTTAAGGAACATGGCGCCGGGCGAAACGGGCAGTCGGCGTTCGCCTCTGACGGCAATCTCCTAGTTTCGTTGAACAACCCGTTGGCGGATTATCGAAAGGTCCAACTATGCCGGTACGACGTTGCGGCCGGCAAATCGACGGTAATGCGGGAATATCCGGCTGGATCGGCTAGCGTCGATGCCGCGGGCCGCTATGTTTTTTTAAAGGGTACAAGCGCCAAGGGCAATTCAGAGTCTGGAATCACCTATATTGCACCCGTTCAGAGGCCCTACGATCTGATTGTGTGGGACGGAACGGCAGTCACGATCGATCCTGATGGCAAGGTGGCTTGAACGTCGCCGTCGTACAGAGCCATCTGAAGCTCATGCTGGCGACGGACGTCGTCGGGGCTGCCGGGAGACCGTGGATCGTTTTTCACCGTCACTTTCTGAACCAGCTTCTTGCCGTCGACCGTCAACGTGACAGTGTAGACGCCAGGGATCACCAGGGGGCCCTGCGGGGTGGCTGGAGTTAAGTAAGGAGTGGCGCTAATGTCGTAACCGTGGGAGTTTGACGGCGGATTGTCATATCGCAAATCCCAGTTCATCCGATTTGTTCCGAGTTCCGTCGGCAACGGTTTGGGAATCTCTTTCCAAAAATCTGGAATCGGTTGAAGCGCTTCTTTCACCTGGGGCAGCGGCACACTGGAGTAGTGCCTTACCGATTTACCTGCGCTGTCGGTGACTTCGAGCGTCACGTCCGACGAAGGCTTAACACCCAAGTAGTAGTAAATGAGCGCGCCGGGAGGGGCGTTTAGGGAGTGAGGAACTTCGGGCGGCATCGGTGTGTCTTGACTCACGTTGCGACGGACCCGGATGGCTTCGCCTGGCTCGAACAGGTAGGCCGAGCCATGATCGGCTGTGACCTGCCGAAGAGGAGATAGGTCGTCGAGAATCCAGAAGCTTCGACCGTAAGTCCCGACGATAAGGTCGTTGTTCTTGATGACCATGTCCCGGTAAGACGTGTTCGGCGAATTGAGCCGAAGCGATTGCCAATTGCTGCCATCGTCGAAGCTCACAAAAACAGAACTTTCGGTGCCGAGGAAGAGTAGCCCGTCTTTCTTAGTGTCGGCGCGGATGACGTTCGCCCAACTTCCAGTCACCTCATCGGTTGGCAGGCCCCGAACGATCTTTGTCCAAGTCTTGCCAAAGTCCTTTGTTCGGTAGACGATAGGCTCTGCGTTGCTTGAGACAACCGCGTATGCCGATGCCGGATCGGTGTGGCTGGAGTCGATGCATACGATAGATCGCTTGACGGTAGGGATATTCGCATCATCCCACGTCTTGCCATGGTCCCTCGTCAACTTGATGGTTCCGTTGCTCATGCCCGCCCAGATCACTCCCCCATCCAGCGAACTTGGGGAGAGTGACGCGATCGAGCCGCTTCCTGGACTTCCCTGCAAGGCCGGATCCTCCGCTTCGAAGGCTCGCTCCATCGCTTCCTTGGGGTCGAAGTTCTGACCTTCAGCGTCTTGATCGGTGAGGTCTACACGGTTCTCTCGTTCGTTGGTCCTCTTTGCCGGAGGGGCCTTCTTGGTGTCTTTTTTAGGCTCCGTCTTCGTTGCCGGTTTTGGGGTCGTGTAACCCTTTTGGATAGGTCAGGTCAGGCCCAAGCTTATGCCAAGTTTTGCCACCATCAGTAGAGGCCATTAGGAACTGGTAGCCGAGAAACAGCTCATGCGGGTTCACTGGCGAGAATACGATTGGTTGGAATCTGTCGTGGCGCAAACGGAGCTTCGGGTCGTTGTCAGGGCTAATGCTCACCCACTGGCCAGTTGGAAAGCTCTGCTTGATCACGTCGTTCGACTGGCCGGTGGAATAGATCGTCCCTGGGTTGAGCGGGTCGACCGTGATGGTTCCCCACTCCCATCCGGGATTCGGACTCCAATCGAGCGGGGTGATTTCACCGTAGTTACCCCGGCTGCTCATGCCGATAGCGCCCGAGTCTTGCATCGTCGCATACAGCCAGTAGGGCCAGCTGTTGCTGATTGCGATTCGGTAGAACTGGCCATTGGCGATGTTGTACCAACCGCTCCAGGTTTTGCCGCCATCCAAAGAGATCGTCGGTCCCTGGTCGACGCCAAGGAATAGCCGGTTTCCGTCCGTCGGATCGACCCACATCTGCTGCGGGTCATCTCCGCCCGGGGCGCCTTTGAATCCAGTAAAGGTTTTGCCTCCGTCACGGGAAATATAGGAACAGGTGTTGAGGACGTACACGGTGTCTGGATCTTTGGAATTCACATAGACCCCGCAGTTATATCCTCCCTGGCCGTTTCGAATACGGCTGTCTTCCGTATCCATTCGCCTCCAGGAGTCGCCAGCGTTGTCCGACCGCCAGAGTCCTCCGTTGCTCACAAAGAACATCCGTTGAGCGTTCGTGTTCATCGCGATTGCAACGCAAGTGCGTCCGGAGAGACTTTCTGGAAGGCCCTCTCCCTTGACCTTGTTCCAAGTCAAGCCCCCATCGACAGATTTCACAATTACGGTGCCCTTAAATCCCTTCGGATCGCTCGTGTCTGAGCTTGCACCAGCCGAGGATCCGTGCCGATTGGTCACGGCCAAGAGGACATTGGGAGTATCGTCGGCGCAAGCAAGCTTCTGCACGCCGGTAACATTGTCCGTAATCAGCGTCTTGGTCCATGTCTTGCCGCCGTCGGTGCTTCGATAACCGCCTCGGTTGGGACTCGACGTCCGGGAATCTCCTAGGACCGCTACGAAAACATTGTTTGGGTCTTTGGGATCCACGAGGATGCTGGGGATCTGCTTCGCGAATTCGAGTCCGACGTGGGCCCAGGTCTTGCCTGCGTCAGTCGACTTGTAAACGCCGTCCCCCTCATTGTGACCGCCTCCGGTAGTGCCGTCACCGAGACCCACATAGACTACGTTCGGATCGCTCGGAGCAACCTCAACCGCTCCAACGGAGCTCGCCGTCTTCACATCGTCGAAGATTGGTTCCCAAGTGATGCCGGCATTCGTCGTCTTCCAAACGCCCCCGGCAGGCATCCCCGCGTAAAAGACGCCAGGCACGCCAACGGCGCCGCCAACAGCTGAAACTCGCCCTCCTCTAAACGGACCGATATTCCGCCAAACAAGGCCGGAGTAAAGGCTGGGATCAATGCCTCCGAGGTGAGTCAACTCGGTCGGCATTCGACCGGAGGCGAGGGAAACCGCTGCCAGGGAAAGGGACAGCGCGGGAATCGTCAGAGTTCTTAAGTTCATTGTCGAGGATCGAGATGTGCGGGGCTGACAAGTCAGAGATGTTTGCGCATATTAGGTAAGCACCTTACGCTAGGATAGGCGAAATGGTGGCGCGTAACTCTGCCATTCGACTATTTTGTCGCTAAAATGGACGGTATATCCAGGTTTAGTATTTTCGATGCCGAATCTGATCATCCCGCACCAGACGAGTTGATGAGCGATTGGCGCTGTGCAACGAATGAGCGCGGATGAGAAATGCACAATGAGTTGTTTACTTGGCAAGCCGATTGCGGCGTAAAGGTCCCAAGGGTGATCCGGCTGAATCCTTTTCGCTACTAGTACATATTGAACGGTCACTAGTAGATGTGCTAGGACAAGCCGAGAGCTGATTACTAAAGGCCGGTCGGCTAAGCTCATAGCCAACCGACCGGTCTCAGTCAGTCTTCAGCAGCTTGATATCTTGCTTTCACAGGTCGGGCTGAACACGTTGCCCCGCAACAAAACATAGGCGAGTCGTAACGTCCATCGCGAGTGAACCTATCCCTTCGCCGGTTGGACTAGGTCCGTACTGACTTATGGTGCCATTGGCAGTCTCAGATGCTATGTCATTGACATCATCGGAAAAATAGCCGATATAGGTGTTAGTAGTTCCCGCAACATATGTAAAGTCAGCTCCGACAGTCAAGTTTTGAATGATGTTGTTCGCCGACGAGTATTTCGTGGGAGGGGCATCTTGCTGTCCTGGGGTACTGCTAGCCGCTCCGTTGCTTACGGAGTAAAAAAGATCGTTGAGCTGTCCCAGGCAGGAGCCCGAACCTCCAAACGACATTGCCCATGCGGCGCAAGAGCTGGTTCCTAGGTATTCGGCAATTCCAGTGATGTGTTGCGGAGCGGCCTCGCCCGGTGCTCCAACCCATTGGACGACCCATTGCCAAATTCCCTGAACGGTTACGACGCTTGCCGCATTTGGGTGCCCGACAGGCGGACCCATTCCACCGCTTGTGAACCATGGGGCGCTCGCACCGGCAGTCAGGCCATATTTCAGGTCTAGCCCGCTGAAGTTGATGTACCAGCTTCCATTGCCGACGACGCTACCAAAGCCCGGCGTATTTGATGGATACCATTGGACGCCGATGACGGAGTAAGTCCCAGCTTGTGCGAGGGGTACGAGGGCAGATGCCGCTAATACGGCGATCACAGTACGGCGAGCAATGACTCGAAGAGGAGATTTGATTGTAATCACCCTCTCAATGTACATTGACCCGTCATGAATGCCAAGACGTTTTTCGTCTGTTTCGAGGAACACGGCTTTGAGGATCGACGTTTGGGTACGTTTGTGTGCGATTCTGCAGTGATCAGTCCGGAAACAGCGCGGTGTGATCCTTAAGATACTGGGCAACTTGGTCGCACTCCATTGGACCGGCATCCGTTAGGATCGTCGCCTTCGGATCGGCGCACCAATCGCCGTAGTCGGCAGTGCTGCGTGGAATTGCGACTGGCCCGATGGACTGTCCTTTGTAGGTGTAGACACTAAACCCGGCGCCGTTAGTATTTCCGGCCATCCATTTAACGGCCTTAGCGTGCCCGTCGGTCCAAGTCATGCTGAACACCCCGGCGTGTGGCATTTGGCTGTTGTTCGTCATCGGGCCCCCGATATTGGAGAAGTTGCTCAATATGGACCCCATCGATACGGTGTACCATGGCTCATCCGAACAATCGCCAAAAGCAAACGTGTTTGCCGTTGCCACGATCGTGGAAAGCGAGACTCCCGACGCCGTGTAAATCGTAGAGCCAGGGTTCGCAATAAACGGACCGAATAGGCCGCCTTCGTTGGTGTTGTTTTGGAAGGACTGCATCGGGCCCCAATTCGCACCATAACCGATACAACGGGCGTCGGGCGCGGCGTCGATCGCGCCCTCTGCGGCCCCGCAATTGTGTTTCAGGTTGTCCGGGCAAAAGAAAACGGTCGTACTTTTAATATACGGTTGCAGGAGTTGCCAGAAGTCCACAATCGTCACGGGCGAGTGCGAGAGGTCCTGGTACACGATCGGTGTCACATCGTCCGAGTCGTTCACGTACATCATGAACGCCATGCCGGATTGATTCGCGTTGCTGAGGCAAACCGACTTTTTAGCTGCTTCCTTCGCTTGGGCAAAAACCGGAAACAGGAGCGCGGCGAGAATCGCGATGATTGCGATAACAACTAACAATTCAATTAACGTAAACGCCTTGTTCATTTTTAGTCCGAAAGCAAACCAAACCGGTCAAGGCAACAAGGCAAATAAAATGGAAGCTTCACTGGCCATTTTAACACGGTATCCCGCTCGTGCTTGAATCGTAGTTGCACTTTGTGCTCAAGGTAACCTCTTTAGGTGGCGAATACTTACGATTGCGATGTTGCGATCATTGGGGGTGGACCCGCCGGGTCAACCGCAGGTTCTTTGTTGAAGAAGTATGATCCGTCCCTTCGGGTCGTCATCTTGGAGCGTGAGGCGTTTCCAAGGGAGCACGTCGGAGAAAGCCAACTCCCCGCAATATCTCCGATTCTGAACGAGATTGGAGTCTGGGACAAGGTCGAAGCAGCCAACTTCCCGATCAAGGTTGGCGCCACGTATCGCTGGGGTAACACGAAGGGGTACTGGAAATTCGACTTTCTACTTCGTCCATTCATCGACGAGCCCAGGCCAGCCAAATTTAGCAATCAGCGCGAGGCGACCGCCTTTCAAGTTGACCGTTCCGTGTACGACAAGATCCTTTTAGACCAGGCTCGCGAACTCGGTTGCGATGTATACGAGCAGGTACGAGTCGATGGAATCGATACCGTTGGAGATCGGGTAGAGGGATTCACGATATCTCCTCAAAAGCAAGATGGGCTCAGTGGCACGCCGCTCGACGGCGTATCACAAGTTCGTGCGCGGCATTATGTCGACGCTTCCGGAGTCTCTGCTCTTCTTCGCAAGAAGATGGAGATCGACGTTAGCTCACCGACGAACCTGAGAAACATCGCGATTTGGGATTACTGGCAAAATGCCGAGTGGGCTGAAACTGTTGGCACCGGAGGCACGCGCATCCAGGTGCTTAGCCTGAGTTGGGGCTGGATATGGTTCATCCCGATTTCGCCAACCCGTACCTCGATCGGATTGGTTCTTCCCGTATCGCACTTCAAGGACGTTGGAAAGAAGCCGGAGGAGATCTATCTTGAGGCTGTGACGTCCGACATCAGGGTTTCCAAGCTCGTCGCGAAGGCAACTCGAGAGGGCATCCTTCAATCGACAAATGACTGGAGCTACCTCTCCGATCGAATCGTCGGCGACAACTGGTTTCTGGCAGGAGATTCCTGCGGTTTCGCGGATCCGATTCTCTCTGCGGGAATGACGTTGGCTCATACTAGCGGCCGACGAGTCGCATATTCGATTTTGGAACTTGACCGAGGCGAGCTAGACGCGAAGTGGATTCGCGAAGAATACGATCAGATTCACCGGGATCAGATTCTGCATCACATCCGGTTTGCGGACTTTTGGTACTCCTCCAACGGCTGCTTCACCGACCTGAAGGAAAACTGTGCCGAGATCGCCAAGCACGCAGGTCTGCAACTTTCGGCGCAAGAGGCGTTTGCATGGCTCAGCACTGGAGGATTCGCCGGTGAAGATCAATCGTTCGCGATGAAAGGCACGTACCGTTTTAGTTCAATCAAGACTTTTACCGAGACTCTGACGGACGGAAAAATCGATTGGGTCATCACCAAGAAGAACGAGTTCCGCCTAAACTTGAGCGGCGCGCAGGCGAAGGATATCTCGTTCATGCGGGACGGTCGGATCGAACCCACCAAGTGCTATCGACGCAATCACAACGTACTTCCCTTGAGCGGGATGTATCGAATCGTTTACGGCGCCGTCTCACGCGAGTCGGATGCGTTCAAGGTGTACGGCCTCATCAGGCAGGCGCTCGTCGCCAGCCGATATCCGGGAATCGAGGAAGGCATGTTCGCCGCCTACGAGGTTCTAGAGTCGATGATCCTCGAAGGTTGGATCACCGCCAAATACAACAAAAAGCGACCAGTTCTGAGCTTCGGCAACGAGCCGGAACCGGATAACAGCATTGGAGAAAGCGTTCAAGCGTTAGAGCGCTAGAGCGTTGAAGGGTTAGAGCGTTGAAGCGTTCCAAAGCAACTTCAATATTTTAGGTACGGCTGCGCCGCGGTAGTTGCTTCTTTGAGAAGAGTTGTATTCTTCACGCAAAGGTTAGCAAAGGCGCAAAGGGTCGCAAAGGAAAATGCCGTGCGCCACGGTCATGAGCCAACCAGGCAATTTCCGGTCCCTCCAACACTCCGATACTCGAACGACTCGCGCTACGCAGCGAACTCGACCGCTACGCGTTCGCATCGCGGGCAAGAACCGGATCGCGGTTGGCGTGTACGACGGAGCTGAAATCGAACGTGACAGGCGGGAACGGTTCTGCTCCTGGTTCGATTCGTGCAATGACCCAGCCATCGGAAACAAGCGCTTCCATCGTCTTAAGCACTTCTATTTGGACCTTTGTTGGATCGCCAATCGACTCATTGTTCATGGCCAAATCGGGTACTGGCACGCGGCAAAGTTCGGAGTAGGACCGCTCGGTCCGTAGAAGCTGGATCAGGAATGCAGGCAACCCAACCATGGGCAGCACCTTTCCGTCGCGGCGGTACAACCGTCTTCGAGTGATTCGCCCTCCTCGCATCTCCGCCATCCAATCCTTCTCTGCCCCTTCTAGATCACTGGTGAAGTGGGTCTTGCCGACGATCACGTAGGGAGCTTCTTCGCCGGTGAATGCGCCAACGATCTCTTTGGCAATCAGCAAGCCGCATCCGCCGAGATTAGTTCCGCTCGTATGCTCGATGAATCCGCCTTGGCCGAGCCATCTCCACGCGTCTGCCGCACTCATGTCTAGGCCCGCATCCGCAGCGATTTCTTTCGCATAGTCTTGCAGATCGGAAAACACCCCGTTCGCGGTGTACCAAAAATCGGCGAACCGAACATGCTGACGGATCTGCGAGCGGTGATTGACATCGTAATGATCCCGAAGCCACTCCGGTTCTAGCTCCTTTCGGAATAGCTCCAGGAGGGTATACGCGACCATTCTTGCACCCGCTTGGGTTAACGCCAAGCCGGCGGCAAGGATTGGGTCGGCGAAACCCGCGCTTTCTCCCGCCAGAAACCAATTCTGCCCCGCAAGTCGCTCGGCGATGAAACTCCAGTCCTTCGTAGTATGAAAGTTGTTCTCTCGCGTCGCATTCTGGATGAGCTTGGATACGAGCTCATCCGAGTTCAGCGCCTCCATGTACAAGTCTTCAGGACGCTTACCCGTTTCCTTGCAGTAGTTCGCCGGAACAATGAGCCCAATCGACGTTCGATCCGGTCCCAGCGGAATGAACCAAATCCAACCGTACGACAGCGAAAGCACCTGGACTCTGGTGCCGCCTATTCCGATAGAAACCGCCCATTCGGCATTACGCCAGTAATCCCAAATCGCCATGTTTTGGAGCGAAGTCGGGATATCGATTTCCACGCCCATCGCACGGCGAAGAATGCCCGAATGCCCGGTTGCGTCCACGTAGTACTTGGCTTGGACCTCCGAACCATCGTCCAGAACAAGCCGAGTAACCCGATCTCCCGAACGCTCGACAGTTCGCACAACTGTTTCCTCACGAACAACGCAGCCAAGCTCCCGAGCGTGGTCCAAAAGGATCTTGTCGTACACCGCCCGATCGACTTGAAATGCGGTCTGGGTACGCTGGCCCACGAACTTTGTGGGACGTTTGACTGGATGGAATACGCCGTCCGCGATGAATTCAAAATCCCATAGTTCGTCCGTCTTTCCCCAACGGTAAGTCGCGCCGATCTTTATAGGAAAATTAGCCACCTCAACCTTGTCCCACACACCCATCTCAGCGAGAATATGTGAAATCGATGGAAGTTGGCTTTCGCCAACGTGGTCTCTGGGAAACTGCTCGCGCTCAAGAATAACGACCCTCAGTTGGGGGTTGTACTTTAGCAGTAGAGTTCCGACAGTTGACCCGGCCGGCCCCCCACCTATTATCGCGACGTCGTAATCACTGTTCATAGTGGATTGAGCCCAAATCTGCCCGAGCGAACACGGATCATTATCCCAGAATTAGAGCTAAAATGGGAGCCACTAGGATAACTCCCGCAACATCTTCACCCGTCGGATTTAGTAAGAGCTCCCCACGCCCGCGAAATCTTCCAGTACCGCAAAACAACAGCGAGATCACCTATCCCAACATCTCTAAACCTCATTCCCTAACATCCCGATACCGATATCCAATAACCAACGCCAACTCCTCCAATACCGTAACACCCTATACCCAATACCATAACACCCCAGACCCTATCCCCCAGGCCCCAAAAAGATGACCGGAGAAATACCTGGCCCTGACTCGAGTAATCCTGATGCCATTTTCGGTCAGAGCATGGCTGCATTTCAGAGAAGAGACTTTGAACGCGCCATTTTGTACAGTAATCGCCTCATGGAGATTTCCAATGAGGCGGGCCCCGCAATCGTTTGGGCTGTCCGCTTAAGGTTGGAATCGCAAAGATGGCACGAAGCCATCGAAATCGGTAGCCGTGGACTGGATAAGAGTCTTGGACTAAGCGGCCTAGTGGGTCACGCCTTAGAAGCCATCGGTGATCTCGAAGGAGCTCAAAAGCAGTTTGAAAGGGCTTGCCGGGAGCAGCCCGAAAATCCGTCATGGTTTATGCACAATGCGTCCGCACTCTCTCGCCTCCATCGGGACTTCGAATCTATGGAGGTTCTTCAAAATGCGATAGCGATCGCGGCGAACCCCGATCCGAACGCGCTCCTCATTTTGGCAGCCCAGGAGTTATCGTTTGGCTATCCGGCTCGAGCGGTGGAGACCGCCGAGCGAGCTCTCACCTTGAACCCGAAAATAGACGGAGGCCATCCGTTGGTGGCTCGGAGTTTGATGGCGATGGGACGCTACGAAGAGTCCGAAACCCGATGGGCCCACGCTCAAGCTCTCTCTCCTTGGGACCAAGGTCTTCCGTTCCAGCGGGCGGTTGCCCTTGTTCGTCACGGACAGTTTGATCGCGGCATCGATGCGCTAACCAAGATACTCGAGCGTAATCCGAGCTTCATTCCCGCGCTCACCCAAATCGCGGGCGCTAAACGGATCTCGGAAGCGGACCGTTCCATGATTTCGCGGATGGAGGACCTTCTGACGGATTCTACAATAGGTGAGGAAGACCGAATCGCCCTTCGCTATTCGCTCGGTAAGGCACACGACAATCTGGGCGAATTCGGAACCGCGATAGAACACTTTGACCACGCGAACGGATTGAAATTTCGTGCAATCGAAGAAACGGGAGGATTTGATCGACCCGGGTACGCGGCGAATATGACGCTACGAACCAACGTGTATAGCCGCGACGTGGTCGAAAAATTGGTTGCGCACGGCAACCCATCGGAGACGCCAATCTTCGTGCTGGGTGTGATTCGGTCAGGCACCACGCTTGCAGAACAAATTCTTTCTTCCCACCCGTTGGTTGCGGGCGCAGGTGAGCTTGACTTTTGGATCAATACAGACCTCAGACTGATGGACTACACGACACAGAACCTTCGTGTTGAAACGCTTCGGGTGGCCGCGGAGGCGTATTTGAGGCTTATTGGGGGATTCTCCACACAAGATTCTATACGGGTGGTGGATAAGCAACCGGGAAACTTGATCCTTGCGGCCGCCCTCCATATCGCTTTTCCAAATGCGCGGATCATCTACATGCGCAGACACCCGGTCGACACCGCCATTTCTATTTGGACGACTCACCTGCGCACCTCCACGAGGTTTGTCAACGATAAAGGGAACATCGCCTACGCTTTTAAACAGCACGACAGGTTGATGAAGCATTGGCAGGAGGTGATACCTCCTGACCGTTTTATGCAGGTCAGCTATGAATCGCTGATAACGGATCGAGAAAGCATGACCCGAAAGATGCTGGAGTTTTGCGGCCTGCCCTGGAGCGACGCGTGTATGGCTCCCGAGAAGAACGAAAAGCTCGTGTTGACACCCAGCCTCTGGCAGGTACGGCAACCGGTTTACCGAACCTCGATCGATCGATGGCGCAACTACGAGCCGTGGCTAGGCGAGTTTCGCGAACTGCTTCTTCCCGCCGACTCCCCGAAGAGCGCCGGGCAAGCACTTTGAAGGGTTAGGCCCCGCTACTCCCCCAAAGGCGGCTTTCCACCGGCAGCCCGTGCCGCATTCACTTTCGCTACCTCTTCCGGAGTATGAGTCTTCACCCATTCACGTGACTCCTCCTTAGCCTTGTCATGGTTAGCTGCGATCTGGGCCCACCCCCTCTGCATCTGCTCGGCCGTCGGAGGTGGCATTTTCTTTGCAGCCTGAGCTTGGTCCACGATATTATTTGGGTCTTTGCAACCGGTTACGATCGATAAGACGGCGCAAAACGCGACGGTGCCAGCGATTAGTTTCATGTATTTCATCGTCATTTTTGAACGTAAGGAGCCCCGCCCGGTTTGCAATCCGGACAGGGCTGGCCTACGAATGTTAAGGACGCAAACAGTCCCACTTATTCAATCCGGGCCGATGGTCAGGATCGGGATCGGTTGACGCGATGTTGAGGAACTTCGCGTGGCCGTCCGTCATCGCGAAGTTTGAGCCGCCCGGTTTGACCTGCCCCACGGCTCCATTACGCCCTTCAGGCGCGGCAACCGTCGGAGAGATCAATCCGTTTGGCAGCTCGTTGCCTCCGCAGTCGTTCACGTTGCTATCGCTTCCATCCGTGGTGGGAACTCCCTCAAAGAAGCCGCCGCATTGGAATTGCGTCGCGTTTGTTCCTCCCCATTTTGAGAGCGTCGCCATTGAATTTCGTGGCAAAGGAAATTGAGTCGGCCGGACTAGTCACCTGGGTTTGCGACAGCGATGCCACATTCAATTCGCCACCAAAATTGCCATTTTCACCGGGTTCATTAGTGATCTGAGCAAAAGGCGCCGCAATTCCTCTCAACGTACAATTCGGCGCATTGACATGCGAGGGCGATTCGCATCGGCCCTCCCAGGAGTCAGGAGCTACGCCGATAAAGTTAGCCGCAGCAGCCGCGGAATGGGCAGTAAACGAATTGATGCCGTAGGACACAGCGACGCCCTCCCACGAAGGCGATGCCACAACCGAATTCGATTCCAGAGGGCTGCGGAACAGGGGTAGCGACTTGGAATAAGGTTGGAGAGTAAGTGTCCAACCAAGCGAAGGGCTGCCCCATGATGGCGCGCCAGACCAAGTAAACGGAATCGCGTAGGTGTAGTAGTCGTTGTTGTCGTCGGCGTACATGATCTCAGCAACGTTAATCTGCTTGATGTTCGAAAGATCCGACGTCGCCTTGGCTGCCAACTTGGCTTGGGCAAAGACGGGGAATAAGATCGCGGCGAGAATCGCGATGATCGCGATCACGACGAGGAGCTCGATGAGTGTAAAGGCTCTTTTGAGACGCATATAATTCTCCATTGAATGGATAGGCCCATCACTGGGACAAGTGGCGAATGAAAAGATCAGACGAGGCCCTCCGCGCTACGTCGGAAGTCTACGCCCTTTCTGCAATATAAATAAAAGAAGGCCCATTTCTGGGACGAGTGTCGAATGAGTAGATTGGGTCAGGTCTTTTGCATCGGTGCGCAAGTCGTGGCCCGCTCAACAAGATGAACATCGAATAGCCGCTCTCGCGGCTCAAGGCTAGGCTCTTCAATGAGGTCTAGCAGCTTAAGTGCCGCGGTGGCGCCGATGAGCCGAAGTGGATGGTGAATTGTCGTGAGGGGAGGATCGAGCTTCGATGTATATGGAAGGTCGTCAAACCCGATGACAGACAGTTCGTTCGGGACACGAATCCCAAGCTCGGATGCGACCCGAACGACTGCCTCTGCGATGGAATCGTGTGCGCAAAAGACTGCCGTCAAACCCTTTTCCAGCCTTTTGGCAAGAAGCTTGCGCGCGGCAGCTTCAGCGATTGTGCGATTGTAGTTGGCAGGCTCGATAAGCGATTCATCGACTTCAATGCCAGATAAGGCCATCTGCTGTCGAAAGCCGGCCAGACGTTCTGGACTACTTGTGCTGGTCTCGTCGGTCGTGATCATTCCTATCCGGCGGTGACCAAGCTCGATAAGATGCCGCGTCGCTATTTTTCCACCCTGTACGTTGTCTGCGTCGACTGTCGATACCGGAACGCCCCAAGCGCGCGTCCCTAACAGCACGACATTCTTATTTCGATTGGTGAGATCGACCAGAAAACGAGAGTTGGCAGGCGGTGCAAGGAATAAGAACCCATCGCAGCGACCGTCACAAAATGTGGGTACGTTTTGCTCCACTTCGTCCCAACTCATCCCGGTGAATAGCATTAGGACCTGTTTTCGCTCCGACGCGACTCCAAGGATCCCGTGGAGTACTTCAGCGAAGTACTCGTTTTCGAACGGTTCAATGCCCTCGTGGGGGAAGACGACGCCAAACGT